>CEUS01182228.1_pt1 | contig 218881 bp, 174 predicted proteins | sample 427031 | NCBI WGS metagenome assembly CEUS01 (sample SAMEA2622837, study PRJEB7988) | marine metagenome | biome: marine biome (ENVO:00000447); feature: marine epipelagic mixed layer (ENVO:xxxxxxxxx); material: "saline water (ENVO:00002010), including plankton (ENVO:xxxxxxxx)" | depth 140 m
CCAGCTGGGGCTCCATGATTAATTTAGGAAAGGACTTTATAAGAACAGCTCCGTGGATATCGGTTGCTCCCGGTGTTGCTATAGCTATAACTGTTTTAGCGTTCAACCTCTTAGGTGACAGTATAAGAGACCATCTAGACCCACATATGAAAAAATGAACACCTTAAAAAAACTAATTGATCAATATATTCTAGACCACCCTCATGAAAGGGCCCCCTCTAAGATGTTAGGATTTCTAATAAACCAGTCCAGCGTTTTTTCCAGAAAAAATTTTCTTGGGCATTTCACTGGTTCGGCGTGGATTGTAAGTCCTGACAGATCTAAAGTTCTTTTGACCCATCATAAAAAACTAAACAAGTGGCTTCAGTTGGGTGGTCATTCAGATGGAGAGAAAAACTTGCTTGAGGTTGCTGTTAGAGAGGCTAAAGAAGAGTCTGGCTTAAAAATTTTTAAAATATTAAGTGAATATATTTTTGACCTTGATATTCATAAAGTCCCACAATTTGCTGATGAGCCCTCTCACTATCACTATGATGTTCGCTTCTTGCTACAGGCAAATCCAGAAAAAGAGCTTATAATAGCTAACCACGAGTCTCACGACTTAGCGTGGGTTCCAATTCATAAAATATTTAATTTAAATTCTGAGCCCTCTATTAAAAGAATGATATTAAAAACAAAATCTCTATATAAATCCTAACTGTGGACAGCCCTATAATAGAAAAGGTTTTACAGTTTATTTTTTCCAATTTTCAGCACCCAAAAGACCGGCGAATAGGCGTTGAAATAGAAACAATTTTTTTTGACAACCAAATGAGAAGGCTCCCTGTCAACCCTGGAGACCAGATGTCATCTACAGAGCTTGTGGATAAGCTAGAAAAGCATCAGGGAAGAGGGGTGGGCTCATATTCTTTAGAGCCCGGAGGACAGGTTGAGTGGGCCTCTGCACCTTTTGTGTCCCTTCATGATATACAGGCACAGCTAGACAGCCACAATAAGGGCCTTAGGTCTTTATGTGATAGCTATAAGGTTTTTCCTTTGGGGTTTTCCCTGGACCCAATTTATAATCCTGAAAAGGTAAAATTAATAAACATCAAAAAGTATCAATTAATGAACAAGCGTTTTTGTTCAACAGGTAAACACGGCCCGTGGATGATGAGAAACACAGCCAGTGTTCAGGTAAATATTGATATGACAAGCGAAAAGGATGGAGAAAGTATGGCTTATGTGGCAGACTGTCTCCAGCCTTTTGGTTTTTTGTTGTTTTCGAACTCACCCTTCCTAAAAGGAAGCCCTGCTGAAAACAGAAACTTAAGGCTTGAAATTTGGAACGATACAGACTCTCCTCGATGTGGAAATTTGTTTGACCATGGTATTATTAAACATCAGAATTTAATTTATTCTTTTGTTGAACATATTTTATCTGTCCCGGCTATTTTTATTCTAGACAACTTTTTAAAAACAAGGGCTTTTGGTGGCACCTTGGGGGAGTGGCTGAAATCTCTTTACAATGACCGCACCCTCTCAGATAAACATATACAGTCTGCCCTCCGTCAAATATTTACACACATTCGTTTTAAGAGCGTCTTAGAGGTCCGCGGGTCCGACCGTCCCCCTTTTGGATATGAGTTGGCCCCTGCAGCTTTTTGGTGTGGGCTCCTGACAGCAGAAAATGTCAGGGAAGAGCTTCGGGAAAGAGTTTCTTGTTGGTCAAACATAGAAAGGAAATCTCTGAATGCAGCCGCGCTCCGTTTAGACCTGTCTCAAAAAGGCCCAGAAGGAAAAACCTGTGGGCAGTGGTTAAAAATTATAGCTGACTGTGCGCTCCGTGGTCTAGAAGAGCGTAAAAGGTTTTTAAAAATAAAGTCTGAGACTGTTTTCTTAGAAAGCTTTTTAGAGTCAGCTCTAGACCGTGCCTGGACATTAAAAAACCAAGATTTGTTTTCTCTAGAGAGCAGAGATTTGGGCTTTTTTATTAGAGAAAACTATTTGAAGAATTTTTAAAGCCTATAAAATGAAAAAACCTCTTATCGGAATAAATCCTTATTATTTTAATTATAGAAATTCTTTTTGGAACGGAACAAGAGATAAGTATTATACCGCTATATGGAAAGCCGGGGGTGTTCCAGTTACAGTCCACCATTCTCTAGAAAAACGTTCTGTGTTTGATCTTGTAAAAAAAATCGATGGATTTGTTATGGTGGGCGGGCCAGACATTCCCTGTAATCTATATAAAGGAAACAACGCTGAGCTTCTTGATAAAGATGTAATGCTACCTGAAAGAGAGTCCTTTGATAGACAGCTGTTTTTAACAGCTAAACAATTTAAAAAACCAGTTCTGGGCATTTGCGTCGGGCTGCAACATATTAATGTTATTTATGGGGGCTCCCTTTATGAGGATTTAAAAACGCTTAACCCTTCAGAAATTGATCACGGCGAATTTAACGGAAAGGTTTCATACCATGATGTTTTTCTAAACAAAAAAAGCTATCTGTTTTCTGTTTTAAAAAAAACAAATATTAAAGTAGCCAGCACACATCACCAGGGAATCCACAGACTGGGGGAAGGTTTAGGTGTCTCCGGGACGGCCCCGGACGGTCTTGTTGAATCAATCGAGGACCTAGCTTCTCCCGAATTATTTCTCGCCGTTCAGTGGCATCCAGAAATAATGACAGACGACGAAACCCAGCTTAAACTATTTCAATGGCTATGCTTTAACAGCCTTAAAAGAAGTCATCTCTAATCTTAATATGTTTATTATTCTTGTTTTTATAAAGGTAGTGTGTTGGTTGTGAAAAGCAAATCATTGAAACAAAAAGCATTCCTGTTGGACCTAGATGGAGTGTTTTATATTTCCGAAAAGCTTATTCAGGGGGGGGCAGAAATAATATCACAGCTACGTAAAAAAAACTTTCCGTTTCGTTTTATTACTAATACCACCTCAAAAACACGAAAACAGCTGACAGAAAAACTAGGCAATCTTGGTTTAGATATAAAAGAAGATGAAATTATAAGCGCTGGTAGGGCTGGAGAAATATATTTAGACTCACTTGGATCTCCAAAATGTCATTTGCTCATCAGCGACGAGCTTATGGAAGACTACCGTCGGTTTGATTGTGAAAGAGACGAGCCAAGCTGGGTGGTCATAGGCGACCGGGGGCACAATTGGACATATAATGATATTAACCGGGCCTTCCGCTATATTATGCGAGGAGCTGAGTTGCTGGCTCTGCATAAGGGAAAATACTTTAAGGTGAGTGGGGGGCTAGATATGGATATTGGTGCAATTGTTGCGGGACTGGAATATGTAACAGGGAAAAAAGCAATCTCTCTGGGAAAACCAAACAAAGATTTCTTTTGTGCTGCCCTATCGGACCTACAGCTACCACCCCAGTGTGTTACGATGATAGGGGATGACCTGATAAACGATATAGGGGGGGCACAGGCCGTCGGAATAAAATCGGTTTTGGTTAAAACCGGAAAGTATGATCAGGATATTTTAGAGCAGTCAGACATTGTGCCAGACGCTATCATAGATTCAATTGCAGAACTTAGGGTTTTTCTTTAAATACATTATTAAGTTTAGGCAATGAATGGCAGACAATATCATAATTTGGTTTGGGTACCTATATTTTTAGTTGGATTAATTGCTCTAGCAGTTGGAATAACATATTTTACAATCGGGGAACCCTGGCTTTTAGATAAAAAGGCAAACGAACTGCTTTTAACTGTCTCCTTCAAAGACCTGTTAAGCAAAGGTATAAACAGCGAGTTACATCTCTACCTGTCTCTACTTTATAGGTTTTTTGGTTTATGGCTTGGCTCTGTTGGTTTTTTAATTGTTCTCTATGTTTTAGTTACTAAAATGGGAACAGCGCTAGCAAGAAACAGCCTCCATTCTGCTCTTTTGTTTGTTGTGGCTGGTATTTATTATGTTGAGTTTTCTTTTATACCAACCACCCCGTTTATATGGTTAACACATATTATTACTTTTTTGTTGATTGTGAGTATCTATGGATCTATAAAAATAAAAAAGTATGATAACCTTTAACTGTTTGTTGATTTTCGGTGCTATAAAATGGAAATAACCGATATACACCCTTTAGTGGTTCATTTTCCCATCGCTCTTCTTTCTGTTGGATATCTTTTTGATGGTTTATCCCTTGTCCTAAAGAAAAGAGGCCTTGAAACCGCAGGGTGGTGGAATCTTTTTTCGGGAATTCTTGCTTCTTCTTTTTCTGTTCTCTCTGGGTTTATAGCAGATTGGAACTATGGTCATTTTGAAAACCCCTTTCCTGTTTTTAAATCTCACGGTTCTTTACAAATTATATCAATATTACTTTTTGTTGTAATGTTTGCTTTAAGACTCAAGTTTGAAAAAAAACTACCAGACACTAGGTGGGCGCTTGTTTTATATTTTATGCTTGGAGGTTTGGCCATTGTTTTTCTGTTTTATGGATCACACCTGGGGGCTGTTTTAGCGGGAAGGATATAACGCTCTTCTTTCGTTTGGCTGTTGTTTTTAGTTAATTTCTATATACTATGTAATCTAATTATTATTGTGGCGAGCACTTTTTTGGGAATGATAGTTTCAATATAATATAAATATGACCTGGCTCATTCAGTTTTTTCAAACTTCCATCGGAAAAAAGTTTCTTATGGCGGTCACCGGCATAATGCTGGTTTTTTTTCTTATCACGCATTTAGCTGGAAACCTTATGCTGTTTGGTGGTGCTGAAATGTTTAATAACTATGTTCTTTCCTTAAGGTCTATAAAGCCCCTTATTCGAATTGCCGAGGTAGTCCTTGTTTTAATTTTCATTTGTCATATTTTTTCGGGAATCCAGGTTACTCTGGAAAACAGAAAAGCAAAGCCCCAACCATACCGAGTGTCTCCAGGAAGTTCAACTTCTAAGTTTTACAGCAGAACTATGGCTGTTTCTGGAAGCGTTATTTTTATCTTTCTTGTTTTCCATCTTCAAACTTTTTGGTGGAGTTTTCAAAAAAAACAAGGCAATGATACGGGCTTCTATGAGATTGTTGTAAATAGCTCTGTTGGCTATAAAAACCCTGCTATTGCTTTGTTCTATATTATAGCTCTCTTGTTGTTGGCTATACATTTACGCCATGGATTTCAGTCTGCCTTTCAGACCTTTGGTTTGGGAGAGTCTCGCTATAAAGGAGCCATAGAAAAGGTCTCTGTTCTTTTTTGGCTTATCATTCCCCTTGGTTTTGTTTCAATTCCGCTGTATTTCGGGTTTATTAAATAATAAATTATTGTGAGTCTTAATTCGAAAACCCCTAAAGGACCCATTTCTAAAAAGTGGAGCAATCATAAGTTTTCTATGAAGCTTGTTAATCCCTCTAATAAACGAAAATATGATATTATTGTTGTTGGAACTGGGTTGGCTGGGGGGTCCGCTGCCGCAACCCTAGCAGAACTGGGTTATAATGTGAAGGCTTTCTCTTATCATGAATCTCCTCGTCGCGCTCACAGTATTGCAGCTCAAGGAGGAATCAACGCAGCAAAAAACTATCCAAACGACGGAGACAGCGTTTATCGCCTGTTTTATGATACAATCAAGGGCGGTGACTACCGAGCCAGAGAGGCCAACGTCTATCGTCTAGCAGAGGTTAGTAGTAATATCATCGATCAGTGTGTAGCGCAGGGTGTTCCGTTTGCCAGGGAATATGGTGGTCTGTTAGACAACCGCTCTTTCGGCGGTGCCCAAGTGTCCCGTACTTTTTATGCCCGAGGACAAACAGGGCAGCAGCTGTTGTTAGGTGTTTATTCTGCTTTGGTTAGACAGATGAACGCAGGAAAGGTCGCCTTTTATCCCCGTCATGATATGTTAGATATTGTAAAAGTAGAGGGTAGGGCCCGAGGAATTGTAACTAGAAACCTGGAGACAGGAGAAATTTGTTCTCACTCTGCGGATGCTGTAATTCTAGCAACAGGTGGCTATGGAAATGTGTTTTTTCTTTCTACTAATGCGATGGCATCTAATGTTACGGCATCTTGGCGGGCACACAAACAGGGTGCATACTTTGCGAACCCCTGTTTTACACAGATTCACCCTACATGCATCCCCGTTTCCAGCGAACATCAGTCAAAACTTACCCTTATGAGCGAAAGCTTAAGAAATGATGGCCGGGTCTGGGTTCCTAAAAAGGCCGGTGACTATCGAAACCCTAACGATATTCCTGAAGAAGATAGAGACTATTACCTAGAGCGTCTGTATCCCTCTTTTGGAAATTTAGTGCCCCGCGACGTAGCCTCACGCAGGGCAAAAGAAATGTGTGACAAAGGTCATGGTGTCGGGGCCACAAAGCTGTCCGTCTATTTAGATTTTGAAGATGTAATCAGCCGTAAAGGAAAGGAGTGGGTCTCAGAAAAATATGGAAATCTTTTTGATATGTACCGTCAGATTACAGGTGAAAACCCCTATGAAACCCCTATGAAAATATATCCCGCAGTACATTATACCATGGGTGGACTCTGGGTGGACTATAACCTTATGTCATCCGTCCCCGGTTTACACGTTCTCGGTGAAGCTAATTTTTCTGACCATGGAGCCAATAGGTTAGGAGCCAGCGCTCTTATGCAGGGTCTCGCAGATGGATATTTTATTATACCATATACTATTGGAGATTATCTTGCAAGAGAGAAAATGTGTACAGTTAAAACATCAGATGATCACTTCCTTAGAGCTGAAAAGGTTGTAAAAGAAAATCTAGAAAAAATGTTATCTATAAAAGGCTCAAAAACTGTGGACGATATTCATAAAGAATTAGGGAAAATTATGTGGGAACATGTAGGTATGGCGCGCAACAAGGTAGGGTTAAAAAAAGCTCTTGAGCTTATCCCGAAACTTAAAGAAGACTTTTGGAAAAGTGTTCACGTTCCTGGCGATATGAATGAATACAATCCCGAGCTTGAAAAAGCCAGTCGTCTGGCAGATTTTTTAGAGCTAGGGGAGCTTATGGCAAGAGATGCCCTGCACAGGGAAGAATCCTGCGGAGGGCATTTTCGTGAAGAATATCAAACCGAAGAAAATGAAGCAAAAAGAAATGATGAGTCGTTTTCTTATGCGGCCGCCTGGGAACACAAAGGAAGCGATTCTGTTCCAAAGCTCCATAAAGAGGAGCTCGATTTTGAAGAAGTAGACCTGACTACAAGGAGTTATAAATAATGAAAATTACCGTTCAAGCATGGCGCCAAAATCATCGCAATGCAGAGGGACGATTTGAGTCTTATAGTGTTGATAATGTATCTGAGGATATGTCCTTCTTTGAAATGTTGGATATGCTCAACAATCAACTTATTCTCGAGGGAAAAGATCCTATATCTTTTGACCACGACTGCCGTGAGGGAATCTGCGGAACATGTGGTGTTATGATTAACGGTAGAGCTCATGGTCCCCTAAGCGGAACCACCAGCTGCCAATTACACATGCGCAGCTTTAAAGATGGTGATGTTTTGATTGTAGAGCCTTGGAGGGCTGCAGCGTTCCCCGTAATACGAGATTTGGTTGTAGACCGAAAAGGGTTCGATAGAATAATGGAAGCCGGAGGGTATGTTTCTGTCAGTACTGGTGGAGTCCCAGATGCAAACACTCTTCCTGTTTCAAAAAAGAATGCTGACCTTTCCTTTGACGCTGCAGCCTGTATAGGTTGCGGCGCATGTGTTGCTGCATGTAAAAACTCCTCTGCTATGCTTTTTGTGGGCGCAAAGGTTTCACAATATGCGCTTTTGCCTCAGGGGCAGGTAGAGAGAGCCTCTCGGGCAAAAAATATGGTAAAACAAATGGACACAGAGGGTTTTGGAAACTGCACTAATACCTCAGCCTGTGAGGTAGAGTGCCCTAAAGAAATATCTATTGTGAATATAGCCCGTCTAAACCGAGAGTTCGTGAGGGCTAGTTTTTAAACCAAGCGACAAGCGCTATAGATTGTCTTTTGTCGCCTAGCGTTTTAAAGTTATTCCCTGTTTTTTTATATTGAGAAAACTCTCTTCTCTTTTAAAAACAGGCCTCCCAAAAAGAAAGTTTAGTTTTTCAGTTTGAAGTTAACTGGAATAGATATCCAAACCCCCACCGCTCTCTCTCTTTGTTTTGCAGGGTTAAATCGAGTTTTTCGAATTGCCTCCATTGCGGCCTCATTAAGCCCTGTGTTTGGAATGCCTTTTGCTATCAACACCTCTTTTACTCTTCCTCTTTCGTCAATAAAGGCCTGAACATAAACAGTCCCCTCAATTCCCGCTTCCTGCGCAATCTCAGGATATTCTGGTCTAATTGGAGTTTTGGGAACTGGTGGGTCATCATATGGAATAAACTTAACCTGAGGCCCTTCTGGTGGGGGAGGGGGTGCGTCCCAGGCCTCAAAACTTTCAAGGTCTAGTTCGTCCATCGTAAGGTCTTCAGATATATCCTCACTCTCAGATTCTATTGGAATTGACGGCCTAGCGGGCGGAGGTGGGCGATTTATCTGTTGGGTCTGTGGTATCTCAATCTGCTCTATAATTATCTGTGCCTGCTCCTCTAAAACCAGCTTTCCACCAAACCGGGGAAACAACAAAAACATAAAAACTAGAATAAACACAGACAAAAGTGCCATAACCCTTACTATAAGGGGGTAGGTTGTCCTTAAAGATCCAGTATGTTCGGCAGTTTGCATCAATCAACAGCAGTTTTTGTTGAATAGTTGAGCTTTAAAGCGTCTGCCTTTCTAAGCTCATTATGTATTCCAGAAACCAGCCCCATTCTTGCCTCTTCGTCCGCTTTCAAAGATGTAACAATTTGAGGGTTAGTTGATCGTTTTTCATACATGATATGACGCACATCATCAACTGGATATAATTTATCTTCTATTGAAATCAATCCCTCTTTTGATACCCATATATGAGTTGTATGTCTTTTTGATTTTAATTTTTCAATTCTCTTTGCCTTAGGTAAGTTGATTGGCAGTCCAGAATACTCCCTAAGAACTGTTGTAACCATAAAAAAAATGAGAAGCATAAAAATAATGTCAGGCATAGACGCGGTAGGAATATCTGAGTTTAGCTTTATTTTTTTTGAAAACTTCATTAGTCAGTTTCTGCTATTGATATTCTTGTCGCGTTTGCAATTTTAAGTTGATCAATTACAGCTACATAATCTTTATAGCGTGTTCTTTCGTGAGATTTTACCGAAATTATTAGCTTTTCGTTTTCTCTTAGCCTCTCTTTAATGGCTCTGTTAATGTTTTTTGTCTCGACAGGCTCTCCTCCCAATAAAACCTTACCCTGAGAGTTAATAAGACAGTTAAGAATGTTCTTTTTTCTAATTTCAATGGTATCCCCTTCTGGAGGAAGAACGATTCCCAATCCCTTGTCCATATCTATGGTTGTTGTTACGAGGAAGAAAATAAGAAGCAGAAATGCTATATCTGCCATAGAAGAGGTGGGTATTTCCCCGCCCTTAAGCCGTCTCTTTGTCAGAGCCATTGTGTTCTTAGGCTATTTGTTTTTTGTTTCTAGCTCATAGAGGTGGTCTACAAGCTTTACGGAGTGCTCTTCCATGTCTAGAATTAACCCATCAATTCTATTAACAAAAATATTTTGAAATATTTGAATAATCATTGCTGTAATTAACCCAAAAGCTGTTGTTAGTAGCGCTTGAGAAATTCCCCCTGCAACTACCGCGGGAGATATATCATTGGCCGCTTTGATAGCATCAAAAGCTGCAATCATTCCTACTACTGTTCCAGTAAACCCTATCATTGGTGCAATTGTTATAACGGCATTTAACCAAATCATGTTTCTTTCCAAAAAAGCCATCTCTACTGGTCCTGCGTTTTGAATAGCTTTTTCCACCTCTTCCAGCCCTCTATCTTTTTTCGAAAGTCCGGCACGAAAAATTGCAGCAACAGGCCCTCGTGTTGTCTCACAAAGGTCGAGTGCAGCCTTTTCGCCGCTAGAGTCTAAGGTTTCTGATATTTCTTCAAAGAATTTTTTTGTGTTTACTGAAGACATCAAAAGAGAATATAGTCTCTCAAGAACAAAACACAATCCAAAAATCAGCGATATTAAGATGGGCCACATAAACGGTCCACCGTTAACAAAATACTCTACCATTTATACCTCCAAATTTTGTTAATAAATATATTCAAAATTATACCTAGTTGTACGAAAACTATTAACATACAGAATTCTAATTTAAAAAGAATGATTGATGAAAACCGAAGCTTCATCAAAATATTTTATTCCCTCTTGAACCTGGTTGTCCTCCATCAGCCTAATACCAACCGCCTCGTCTCTCCCCCAAACAACTCCCGCTATTTCAGCTTTGATTCTTAACATTAATATTTCCTTGTCCGTTTTTGTAAAAGATGAATCAGGGCCCATATTTTCTGTTTCAAGAAATTCAATAAAACTAAAAAGTTGGTCGGAGGAGAGTTTCCAGTTTTTTTTGAAATTTTTATAGTTTGAAAACTGGCTGTTAGAATTTTGGCTTGCGGTAAATGTTGATGCCCAATTGAACAGTGGCCGCTTTGAGTTTCCTAAAACTTTTTGTACAGAGTTGCTTATTTTTGATTCATAGGGAATATATTTGTCGGGAGTTATCCCCCCACCCCCATAGACCGTTCTGCCTTTTCTGGTTTTATATTTAGGTCTCGTTTCTTTAAGGGAGTCTAATATTGATTCTCTGTTTGCTGAATATAGCTCAAGATAATATGCTCTATCTTTTCCCTCTTCGTAGGGGCGCTGAATAAGCCTCCCGCTTGGTGTAAAATATCTAGATGTCGTAATTCGAATCGCGGAGCCATCTTTTAGTGGTATTTGTTTTTGAACTAACCCTTTTCCAAAGGTTGTTTCTCCAACCACTAGCCCTCTATCTAAATCTTGAACTGCCCCTGAAACAATTTCGCTTGCGCTTGCGCTTCCGCGGTTTACTAAAACAATAAGCGGTATATCATCTCCCCCTTTTTGTGGGTCTGCTAAAAAAATCTGTCTCGCTCTAGCGTTTTTTCCTTTAGTATACACCAGTGTGTCTCTTTTTACAATAAACAGGTCCGCTATCCCCGCGGCCTGCTCAAGATACCCTCCACTGTTATTTCTGAGATCAAGAAGAAGTCTTTTCATTCCTCTCTCCTTTAACTGGTTTATTGCTTTTTCTACCTCTTTACTGGTAGACGCGGAAAACCTTGTAAGTCGAATATACCCTGTGGAGTCGTCAACCATGGTTTCTGCCCACACACTATAAATAGGTATATTGTCTCTAGTTATATTTACAATAAATGGCTTTGGTTCTCCAATTCGTCTGATGGTAACGTTTACTGATGTCCCCTTCTTTCCTCTTAGTTTTTTAAATACTTCATCCTTTGTTATTTCGTAGGCATCCTCACCATTAATTTCAATAATTTGATCTCCGGGCTGTAGCCCTACGCGCTCAGAAGGGCTATCTGCCACTGGAGTAATGACGGTGATATAGCCATTTAAAATGTCAAATTCAATACCTATTCCCTGAAACTTTCCCTTAAACTTTTCGTCTATATCTTCAAGTTCTTTTGGTGGAATATAAACGGAGTGGGGATCTAGTTTTTTCATTATTCCCTCAAAGGCACCGTCCATTAATTTTCCTAAATCTGCTTTCTCAAAATGCAGCTCATTAATATAGTTCATGATTTGAGTGAGAACCTGCATCTTCAGCTTAATGGCCCCATAGACATTTTGTCCTTGACTATAAGCTGACTGATATATTGGTACCATCAATAGCGAAAAACCAAACAGAACAATCAAAGCTGTTTTCTTAAATTTCATAAATATCTCTAGTGGTTACACTGCCTATGTTAGTTGTTGAATCTATCTAATAAACTGTAAAACATACCAGAACTCATTTTATTCGTTCCGGAAAAAAACTAGATGCTGTATTTTTATTGGTGATATCTGTATATAATCTTTATTAAAAACCAATGTTTTCCTCTGAATTCAAAACTACAATGATGATTCGAGCGTTCGGGTTTTTAAAGGTTCCTATGATTCTCTATTGCCGCCCAAAAGTTATATCTATTAATAACTCTTACGTTGAGTTAAAAATTCCACTGAGAAGACGAACAAAAAATCACCTGAATTCATTATATTTTGGTGTTTTTGCTGTCGGGTCTGACCTAACGGCCGGAGCCCTTGCAATGCGCTCTATTAAAAAGAGCAACCAGAAGATCAGCCTTGTTTTTAAAGACTTCCACGCAAATTTTAAAATGAGAGCTGAGGGAGATGTTCATTTTTATTGCAACGAAGGTGAAAAAATAGACACTCTTGTTAAAAAAACAGTTAGCTCTGGTAGCAGGGAAAACGAAACTATAAATATTTTTGCAAAAGTTCCCTCAGTTTCTAATGAAATTGTCGCTGAGTTTACGGAAACCCTCTCTTTAAAGGTTCTATAGTTTATGATTTTCTTTATAATTACATTTATTTCGTTTTTGTTCGCAGATGGCCCCGTACTTTCATCACAAATTGTTGCGCGTGGTTTGGATAGCCCAGTATATCTGACTGCCCCAGAGGGTGAAAGAGACACCCTTTATGTTTTAGAGCAGGGTGGTCGTGTAAAAAAAATAGGTTCAGGTAAGTTGATAAAAAAACCTTTTATAGATATCTCAGACAGGGTTCATAATCCAGTTTTTCCCGGAGACGAAAGGGGGCTCTTAGGAATGGCCTTCCACCCAAATTTTTACAACAATGGGTTTTTATTTTTAAATTATGTGTCTAAAAATCAACACACAATTATATCGAGGTTTAGTGTTAGGGGTCCTAATCCTCTAAAAGATAGTGAGTTTGTTTTGATTGACCTTGTTCAGCCGTATATGAATCACAACGGAGGACAGCTAGCTTTTGGTCCAGACGGATATTTATATATTGGAGTTGGAGATGGGGGGTCTGCGGGAGACCCTGAAAACAATGGTCAAAATAAAAACTCTCTCTTTGGTACTGTTTTGCGAATTGACGTTGACAGTGGAGATCCTTATAAAATTCCTAAATCAAACCCCTTTGTTAATATAAAAAACTCTTTGGGCGAAATTTGGCTTATTGGGCTTAGAAATCCTTGGCGTTTTTCTTTTGATTTTTTGACTAACGAGATTTACATTGGTGATGTAGGACAAAGCAGGTGGGAAGAGATTCATGTGCTTTCTATGGACGATGGTGGATCAAATCTAGGGTGGAGCGTGTTAGAGGGTTCAAGCTGCTATTCCCCCGAAAAGGACTGTGATACTTCAGGGCTTGTTTTGCCTGTTTTTGAGTATCCTAACGATGCCAACTATATGAAAACCTTAATAGGATTTTCTCAAAACAAACCTGAGGTTCAGGGGTGCTCTGTTACGGGAGGCTATGTCTATAGAGGAGAAACAATTCCCAAGTTTCAAGGACATTATATTTTTGCTGACTATTGCACAGGGAAGTTTTGGAGCTTTGTCTATAAAAATGGTGTTGTCACCAAACTTACAAACCGCACAAATGAGCTTCGAAAGGGAACCGGTAAGAAACAACTCTATGTTTCTTCCTTTGGTCAAGATGGCCTTGGAGAGCTTTATTTTCTAGATTATGATGGAGATGTTTATAAAATATTAGAGTCTACTGTTGATTAAAAGGCCTTCCTTAATATTAAAAGTTTGCCACAGACATGTCCTTACTAATCTGACTTATGAACTTTGATACCGCTTTTTTCTTTTTATAAACCTTTTCAACCTGGGAGCAGGCATGTAAAACGGTTGTGTGGTCTCTTCCACCAAAAAACAGGCCGACTGAAGTTAAAGTATTGTTTGTTAGCTCTCTACAGAGGTACATCGCAAGGTGCCTTGTTTTCACTATTTCTCTCCTTCTTGAGGGCCCTATGAGCACTTTCATTGGGATGCTTCTAATTTCTGAAACTTTTTTAACCACATCTTCTATACTCAACTCTAAAACCATCTCGTTGCCTAGTTTTTCTCGAATAACTTTTTCTACTAATTCTCTATCAATTTCTTTTCCATACAGAGATGAGTTTGCTAATAAACGAATAATTATACCTTCTAAAACCCTAATATTTGTTTTTATGTGTGTCGCTATTAGTTCCACTAGGTCATAAGAAAGTTCAAGCCCGTTCTGTTGTGCTTTTTCTAATAAAATAGCCACCCTTGTTTCAAAGTCGGGCGGCTGTATATCAACGGACAGGCCAGACTGAAATCTAGAAACAAGCCGCTCTTGAAGGCCCTCCATGTCTCCTGGGTATGTATCTGCCGACAGTACAATTTGTTTGTTTAGTTGGTGTAACTCATTGAAGGTGTGAAAAAACTGCTCCTGTGTCTGTTCTTTTCCTTTGAAAAATTGTATGTCGTCAATAAGTAAAACATCGGCCTTCCTATATTTTTTTGTAAAGTCCTCTGTAATATTTTTTTGAATGCTATTTATAAACTCTTGTGTGAAACGCTCGCTTGTTTCAAGCACTACTCTTCGTTTTTTTTCGTTAGACATAACCAAATTTCCTATTGCATGTAAAAGGTGTGTTTTTCCTAGCCCAACACCCCCATATATAACAAGGGGGTTATAGTTAGAGGCCCCTGGGTTTTTTGCTATAGATGCCGCGGCAGCTTTTGCGAACTGATTGTTTGATCCCTCAATAAAGTTGGAAAACCTTTGGTTTTTATTGATAAAAGCAGGTGGTCTTTCTAAGTGTTTAGGTTTATAGACCTCGTCATCTGCTTCGTTTTTTATTCTTTTTGTTTCGGCAGATATTGTGTAGTCTATTTTTAAGCGTTTCCCTTTTTTATCAACAACCTTTTTTTCTATTATTTCTTTATAGTGGGTATCTAACCACTCAAAAAAGAACTGATTAGGAACTTCTAAAAGTAATTTATTATCACTAAAGGCTACAGGCCTAATTGGAACAATCCAGGTGTTAAATGCATGGCTCGGTATATCTTTTTTTAGGGAAGCTTTAGCCGTATCCCATATTTCTTGGTGTATCATAATGTTATTAACAGGTTATCCACATTTGGTTTTGTGTTGATTAAATGAAAAATTAAAGACGTTTTGTTTCTTGTTCCTATAAAATTTTATTAGATTGTTTTGTTTTTATATTGTTGTTGATTTTAAAAAAAATTGTCTTATTTAAAGTGTTCTGTGTACTTTTGCCGGCTATTTAAGAGAGATTAAACATGAAAAGGACATACCAACCTCGAAACAAAAAAAGAAAGCGTACCCACGGCTTTAGAAAAAGAATGTCTACTAAGGCCGGTAGAAGGGTTCTGTCCAGGCGGCGTCAGCGAGGACGCAAATCTCTTGTTGTATAAGTAAGAGGGTGTATTTAAAAACCGCCTACAGAGCGCTTGACAGTATTGTTCTGTTAATAATTAAAAAATCTATTAAGGTATATCAGGCCCGCATCTCTACTTTTTTCTTCCCTCGTTGTCGTTTTTATCCAACCTGTTCCGAATATGCACTTCGCTCTGCAGAAAAACACACATCTCCTAAGGCTATGTGGTATATTATAAAAAGGCTCTCTAAGTGTCACCCCCTTCACCCTGGGGGCGTAGATCCTGTACAATAATGGACAAGCGTTCTCTTCTTGCTTTTTTTCTGATTGCTCTAGTGTTGATAATAACGCCATATTATTATCAAATAATCTCACCCCCCCTTCCCGAGAAAGAGCTTCCCACCGAAAACAACACGATAGAAGATAGCCCTCTCGAGCGTGAAGCTGAAAAGAAAAACATACCTACCCTAAAACCAAAGGCCCCCTATAAAGAAAAGTTTATTTCTATAGTTACCCCCCTTTATACTGCAAAAATTTCCACACGTTTTGGGGGGTCTCTCGCCAGCTATGAGCTAAACAACTATATAGCGGGTGACTCTACCTTTGTAAACCTTATCAATAAAAACAACCAGAAAAACCTTTATATAGGGTATACAAGTATTGAGGGAGAGCCTGTCGTTTTAGAAGAGGGGTGGTATACAGACGCAGACGCCTCCGCTATAGAGGTTTTTGACGAACCTCAACCTTTGAGTTTTTATTTATCTTATGGAGGGTTTTTAATCAAAAAAACGCTTGTCTTTAGCCATAAAACATATGTAATCGAAATTAACACAGACCTTTCTGGACTCTCTAGTATTATGTCTGGAAACACTTACTCTCTCGGATGGGATGGTGGAGTACCCCCAACAGAAACCAACATTAAAGACGATATTACATATTTTAATGGATATGTTTATCAAGCCGGCGATGCATATGGATTAAAAAAGGTCGCCCCAAAAATAAAACAACCCCAAAACGAATCTCTTGAGGTGGTTAGGGGTAAAACAGATTGGATTGCGCTAAGATCAAAATATTTTGTTTCCGTTTTAATTCCTAAAACCTCAAGCGAACTCTGCTGGGCCGGTCACAACGAAACTGAAGTTAACTCTCACATAATTCCATTATATAGTGTTGCCCTTGGTTTAGATAAAAATATGGAGTCTTCAGTTTCTCTATATTTAGGGCCCCTTGAGTACGAGACAGTAAAAAAAGTAAACAGCGGAATACCCTCTATCATGAACTTTGGCTGGTCAATAATTAGACCTATAAGCAGGGGCGTTCTTTGGCTTTTAAAAACAATACACCTTTGGGTGCCAAACTATGGTGTGGTTTTGATAATCTTCTCGGTTTTAGTAAAGCTGGCTGTGTTTCCTTTAACAAAAAAGAGTCACCAATCATCAAAAGAAATGCAATCTCTACAGCCTGAAATCGCGGCCCTAAAAGAAAAACATAAAAACAACCCTCAAAAGGTCCAACAAGCAACAATGAACCTCTATAAAGAGCGTGGAGTAAACCCACTGGGGGGGTGCCTACCTATCCTAATACAAATGCCCCTTCTCTTTTCTCTTTTTCAGGTGTTTCGCTCCACCATAGAGCTCCGGGGTGCTCCTTTTATTTGGTGGGTCAGAGACCTCTCTGCACCTGATGTTATATTTTCTCTACCCTTCTCTATTCCTCTATATGGTAGCGGCGTCGCCGTTTTACCCTTACTTATGGGTATAACAATGTTTCTCCAACAAAAAATGATGCCCACCCAGGCCTCTGGACAGCAGAAGTTTATGTCATATTTTATGACAGGGTTTTTTATTCTTTTGTTTAATGGTTTTCCTTCAGGTCTAAACCTATATTATACTCTTTTTAATGTGCTTACAATTCTTCAGCAAAAATATTTAACCCCACCACCCAACAAAAGCAGTAAAAAAATAAGAAAAAAATGATTTCACCGGATACCATAGTTGCAGTCGCAACTCCACATGGGTTTGGCGGCATATCTGTGGTTAGGCTTAGCGGTTCATCCTCTAAAAATATTGTTCTCTCTGTTTCTGTCAGCTCTTCAAAAAGGGCTCTGTCGTTTAAACATAGAACAATAACTCTAGTTAAACTAAAAGACCAAAACAATAATATTTTTGAGGATGCTGTCATCGCTTTTTTTAAAGCTCCTGAGTCCTATACTGGCGAGGATTTGTTTGAAATCTCTTGTCATGGAAACCCCTCTATTGTAAACAAAATACTCTCTATTTGTTGTTTAAATGGGGCTAGACTGGCTGAGCCTGGAGAGTTCACTAAGCGCTCGTTTCTTAATGGAAAGATAGATTTAGTACAGGCAGAAGCTGTAGCGTCCTTAATACATTCAAAAACAGAAGAGACCGCCTCTTTAAACTTCAAAATGCTTAGAGGAGAGCTCTCCTCTGTTATAAAAAACCTTAAGCAAGATTTAATTACCCTTCTCTCAAAAATAGAGTTCGAGCTAGATATTAGCGAGGAGGATCTTCAGCCAAATCTGCAAAAAGAGTCTCACACTCTTTTAAAAAGCTGTAAGATGTTTCTTCAAAAGGCCCTAAACAACCACAGCGCATATCGTATATTAAACAGGGGGGCAAGCGTTGTTCTTTGTGGCCCCCCAAACGTAGGAAAGTCTACCCTTTTAAATTTCCTGGCTGGCTCAGATTTGGCTATAACCAGCCCTCAACCAGGCACAACAAGAGACGCTATTGAGGGATCTGTTTCTCTTGGCGGTCTACCCGCAACCCTAATTGACACAGCGGGGCTGAGGTCGTCTGGCGACGAGATTGAGAGCGAGGGTGTGGTTAGGGCAAAAGAGAGGATCTTGTCTGCCGACTGCTCTGTCCACTTATCCGACATTGATAATATATCTAGAGTCAGCCCTAAAGAGCTAGGAAAAAGTCATGTTTTTGTTGTTAATAAGTCAGACCTTATTAATAACAAAACTCTATCTCTTTTAAAAAAACAACACCCTGATCACTGCTTTGTCTCAGCTAAAACTGGTTACGGAACAGGGGTTTTGTTAGACTTAATAAAAAACAACATACTCCCCTCCCCCTCTCTAAGCTCTTCTGTTCCAATCATAACCCAAAGACAAAAAAATATTATATTAAAAATTCAAGACCACATCCAAAACACCCTTCTTCTTCTCTCTCAAAAAGAAGACGTTCACTATGACCTGGTGTCTATTGAGCTTCGTGATGCCCTAATTCAACTAGACAGCGTTTTGGGAAAGACCGTTACAGACGATATTCTTGATCTGGTTTTTAATAGTTTTTGTGTAGGAAAATAGTTTCACGTGAAACGTTTTAATAACCACTTTGATATTATTGTTGCGGGCGGTGGTCACGCGGGCGTAGAGGCGGCTTTAATTTGTGCTAAACTTGGTCTTAATGTTGGGCTTGTTACTATAGACCCTTTGGCTATTGGACGCATGTCATGCAACCCCTCTATTGGTGGTATTGCTAAAGGACAAATGGTTCGAGAGATAGATGTTTTGGGCGGTATAATGGCTCGGGTAGCAGATATGTCGGCCCTTCAATATAAAATGTTAAACAGATCAAAGGGGAAGGCCGTCTGGTCTCCCCGCGCACAGGTTGATAAGAGGACATACGAAACCAATATAAGAAAGCTTGTTTCCGACTGTGTCCGCCTTTCTGTTGTTCGTGGTGAGGCTGTTAATATTCTAACGGCGGGCGGGTCTGTTTCTGGGGTCTTATTAAGGGACGGCAACAGGTTGGCGTGTAGCTCTCTAATAATAACTTGCGGAACCTTTCTTAATGGTTTAATTCATATTGGAGACCAAAAAACAAGCGCGGGCAGAATGGGGGAGTCTCCAAGTGGCGGTATTACAGAGTCTCTTATAGAGCTCGGCTTTTCGGTTGGGCGCCTAAAAACAGGTACACCCCCCCGCCTTAAGGCTTCCTCAATAAATTATTCAGCCTGCACTCGCTCCGAGGGAGACAGGATCCCCACTCAGTTTTCACACTTCACGAGCTCTATATATTCCCCAAATGTCCCTTGCTATATAGCGCTCTCAAACCCCGCATGTCATAATATAATTAAAGACAATATTTCTACCTCTCCGATGTTTTCGGGAGACATCGGGGGCACAGGCCCGCGCTACTGTCCCTCTATAGAAGATAAGGTTTTTCGGTTTTCCCATAAAGATGGACATTTTTTATACCTTGAGCCCGAGTGGAAAGACTCTGACCAGGTGTATTTAAACGGGTTCTCCACCAGTCTTCCCGAGCAAATACAACTGTCATCTTTAAGGCAAGTTCCAGGCTTTGAGCGTGTAGAGTTTTTAAGGCCTGGTTACGCTATTGAATATGATTTTTTTCCTCCATCACAGTTAAAGTCTACCCTTGAAACAAAGGCCCTTTCCGGTCTCTTTCTTGCAGGACAAATTAATGGCACCTCTGGATATGAGGAGGCCGCTGGTCAGGGACTGGTAGCTGGAATTAATGCGGCAATGACGACCTTTAAAAAAGAGCCCCTTTCCCTTTCTAGAGACACCTCTTACCTCGGTGTAATGATCGATGATTTAATTACAAAAGACACGATGGAGCCCTACCGAATGTTTACATCTAGGGCTGAATATCGTCTCCTTCTTAGATATTCTAACACAGACCGAAGGCTTGTTGATGTATCTCAAAAACATGGGCTGCTTTCAAAAAAAGAAATAACCTTTTTAAAAACAAAGGTACTGTTGGCTGATGAGATCGTTAGAGAGGCCTCTGCGTCTTTTTCTCCGGAGTTGGTTAACCCTATTTTGTCAAAAACGAACAGCGGTGCTATCAAACAAAAAAGACCTCTCAGAGAAGTTTTAAAGCGTCCCTCTGTTTCAATAGAAGAATTTAAAAGTTTTGTGTTAAAAGGTGGCGCCCCCACTAAAGGCCTTAATAGCTCTTTGGTGGGCGAGGCTCTCGCTGAAGCAGAAACTCTAATTAAATATGAAGGGTATATTAAAAGACAGACAGATCAAATAAAAAAGGTTAAATCCCTTAATATGAAAAGAATTCCCAGTTCTTTTAGATATGAAGAGGTTGTAGGTCTTTCGTCAGAAGCTAAACACAAGCTAATTAACATAAAGCCGGAAACCCTTGGCCAGGCAACGAGAATCTCTGGGGTTACGCCCTCTGATATTTCTGTGCTTTCGGTTTTTTTATTTAAATAAACTATGGTTTCACGTGAAACGTCTGGGTGGAGCCTTGATCGTTTTTTAGGCTGGTATAGCGCCCCCTTAAATACAAAAAGATCTTCTACTTCTTCATATATGACCCGCGAGTCTGCTGTTTTGTTTTTCCTTTCTAAAATAATGGCTGAGCGGTCCTTGTTTGTTGTCTCTTGTGATAGTGAGGCGCTCTCTTTTAGTTTATATTCCACTTGCTACAACCTCTCCCCCAAGGGTTCTTATTATTTACCAGGCAAGAATAGCGACCCCCTTGCTGTTCCTGGTTTTTTGTCTGAAAACCAGCGCTACACCGAGGAGGCTCTCTTTGTGTTGTCTTCTTCGGGAGTGCGTGGTATTATTTTTTCCACTGATAAGGCTTTAAAACAGCACAGCCTACCTGGCGACCAAAATAGGTTAAGGGGTATTGATCTTCGGGTGGGAGAAAAAACAAAAATGAAGTCTTTGCTTGAACGGCTAAAAAAATGGGGATACACTAGGGCCGACAGTGTGAAAAACCCTCTCTACTATACCGTCCGAGGTGGGATTTTAGACGTTTTCCTTGTTCAGTCAAGAAATCCCGTCCGAATAGAGTTCTATGGAGATATGGTTGACTCTATACGTCTTTTTAATCCCTATTCACAAAGAACAATAAAGGTAATCAATAGTGTTTTTTTGTTTTCTCGCCTACAAAAAGGGGGCCATGAATCTCCGCCTTTGTTTAGTCTTTTTTCTTCAAGTAAAAAGTTTTTTTCTGTTCTGTCTTCGGGTTCCGCTGGTCCAGCCAAAAAGGCTATTAAAATCGTTGGTTGTGTTTCCGCCGACATAGATATACAGCCATACTCCGAAAAGGTTTTTATTGAGATGCTTGCCAACAAGACTGTCTCTAATCTTTTTGTTTTTTCTCCTAAAGGTGATGGGCTTAAGGCTCCCTCCTTCCTGCCAAAAGATTTTTTGTTTGACCGGGTTTATGGTTCAATAAAAAAAGGTTTTATTTTAAAAGATTTTAGCGCCGTTGTCTTGGGCTCTGACAACATACCTGGAGTGTCAGGCGATCTAAAAACCAGGTGGATGATTAGCGGGGATGGAGCACGGAGGCCTGCTGGAGTTTTAGATATATCAGACCTTAAGTGGGGACAGCCGATGGTTCATGAGAGCTTTGGCGTTGGAGAGTATCGTGGGCTTGAGGTGACTGGTGGGGCGGACTGTATAAAAATAAAATATAAGGATGGTGGTGTTGTCTTTGTTCCTGTTGATAGTTTTGAAAAAATACACAAGCTTGTGGGGGTTCCAAGGGGCTCTGTTAAAATTTCTTCTCTTGGCTCCGGAAGCTGGAAAAGAAAAAAGAGCTCAGTTAAAAAATATGTTACTAGCATTGCTGGTGATTTAATTAAAAGCTATTCCCAGAGACGGGGGTATAGAGATTTTAAATATGAAAAAAGAGGGGAGTTTTATAGGGCTGTTTGTGAAACTTTTTCTTTTACCGAGACCGGGGGACAGCTATCAGCGATAGAGGATGTTTTGGCGGACATGGAGAAGCCTCAGCCTATCGACAGGCTTGTTTGTGGTGATGTGGGCTTTGGCAAAACAGAGGTGGCTATTCGCGCATCTGTAAGGGCTGTTGAGAGTGGGAGGGCTGTTTTTATATTAACCCCTACAACTGTTTTGGCCAACCAACACTATATCAGCTTTTTGAAAAGGTTTTCTCCTTTAGGAATTTCTGTTGAGCTCCTGTCAAGGTTCCGCTCAAGGGCAGAGCAAAAAGAAATTATTAATAGGGCTGTCCGCGGCCATGTTGATATTTTGATTGGTACTCACAGGCTTCTTTCTGAGGATGTTAAAGTAGAAAGCTTAGGGTTGTTTATAATAGATGAAGAACATCGGTTTGGTGTTAAACAGAAAGAAAAAATAAAAAAGTTAAAACCCTTTGTGGATGTTCTGTCTTTCACAGCAACGCCAATTCCAAGAACGCTAAAGCAGTCATTAGTGGGCCTTAAAAATGTAAGCATAATAGACACACCTCCAAAGTCTCGTCGCCCAGTAAAAACCTTTGTTTCATATTTTGATTGGAAAAACATTTTTAAGGCTATAGAAATAGAGATAAATAGAGGGGGTCAGCTGTATTTCGTTCACAACGATATAGACACTCTGTCCTTTTTAGCAAATAAAATTCAAAATAACTTCAAAAACATTAAAGTGAATGTCGCTCACGGACAGCTATCTAGCCGTAGGCTTGAGTCAGTAATGCTTGATTTTTTTAAGAACGAAATTGATGTTTTGTGCTGTACTACAATCGTAGGTTCGGGGTTAGATGTTTCAAGCGCTAACACAATAATAATTAACAATGCCCATTATTTTGGATTGTCTCAGCTTTATCAATTGCGTGGCAGGGTTGGAAGAAGCCCGAGCCAGGCATATTGTTATTTGTTTGTTCCAAAAAGCTTAAAACTGAATGAGCCCTCTTTTCAAAGATTAAAAACAATGGAACAAAACACCGCCCTAGGATCAGGCTATAAAATAGCCCTAAAAGATTTGGACATAAGAGGTCCAGGAAATCTTTTTGGGGAAAAACAAAGTGGAGCAGTTTCAAGCGTTGGTTTTCACCTCTATAACAAAATATTAAAAGAGGCTGTTGATGAGGCTAGAGGAAAAAAGAAGGAAGATCCCCCACCAAATATCATTGTTCATTATTCCTGTAACTTTCCTGAGTCTTACGTACCTCTTTTGGAAGACCGTCTTTACTTTTATCAGTCTCTTGCTATTTCTGATACTAAAGAAAAAGTCTGTGACATTGAAAACGAACTAAAAGATCGATATGGCCCTCTACCAGACGAAGCCTTTTTCCTTGTTTCTACTGCAAGGCTTCGAGTCTTTCTAGCTGGGACTTCTGTTGCCAAGCTTAATATACAAGATAAATTTGTTGAACTTTTTTTTAGGTCTATTGAGCCTTTTTTGTCGGTGGAAAAACTTTTGCTGGGAATAGAAAAAGCATTCGATCTTAATAAAAATAAGGTTGTTCTAAAAAATGCCTCAAACGGTCTCCTCTCCGCCAAAATTGCTGGCCTTGCGGTTGCCCGGGCGTCTTTCGGGCACTTTGAGTCTTCTTTGAATAGGCTGTTTTTATCGTAGCCGGGTATTCTCTGTTTATGGACTCCTGTTTTGTAAAAAGTTATGTTGTTTTTTCGTTTTTCCTTGTATTTGTGGGGTGTTCAGACAAAAACCGTGAAGCGAGCTCAAAGGCTGTGATTACCGTTGGAAACAGGTCTCTAGCTTTTGATGAGCTGAAAAAACAATTTTCCGGATATTCTTCTGATAGCACAAAAGTTTTCAACTACATTTCAGGGTGGATAGAAAAAGAGCTTCTTTATCAGGAGGGGGTCTCTCTCGGGCTTTTATATGACAGCTCTCTAATAAAAAAAATATTTGAATATGAGCGTCAAATAGTTGGAGAAAGTTACCTTAATTTAAGTTCGCATAATATATCTATAGACGATGTGCTTATCAAAAATTATTATAATTCAAACAAAGCTCAGTTTGTTAGAAAAGAAAGAGAGGCAGATGTTTTTTGTTTTCTCGTTGATAGTAGATCGGCAGCATTAAAAATTAAAAAAGAAATTAAAAAAACTCAAAAAAAAGACCTTTCGCGGGTACTATTTAAACATGGTGGTATTTATAAAAAAATTCGTTTTGGTGAGCTTCCAGAAAAACTAAATTCTAAAATATTCAGTAAGGCTAGTTTTAAAACAGGAAACCTTTTGGGTCCCTATTTAGTAGAAAAAAAATATCACGTTATCAAAATTGAAAACATTTATAGAGCTGGTGATCAGTTAAAGATAGAGTCTGTTTATGATGAAATATATCAAAGACTCAAAAACGAGGCCTACTCTGTAAGATATCAACAAATTATTGATAGCCTTTCTTTCGAATACCCAGTAACCATTGATATTCATAAAATCAGGAGAATGTTTACCAAATGAAATTTTTTTTATTTTTATTTTTTTTTGTTTCCCTTTTTGCCCAAACGCCTGTTTTTGAGGGTGTTTCAGCCGTCGTTGGTAACAATATAATTTTAAAAAGTGATGTCTCACAGCTTGTATCAATGACCGCTTTACAGCAAAAAGTTGATCTTAGAAAAAATCCGGACTATTACTCAATAATAGAGAAGCAGGTTCTGGAAAATCTAATTAGCCAAAGAGTCATTCTAGAAATGGCTAAACTAGATTCCGTAGAGGTAAAGGAAAAAGATGTGGATGATGCCCTAGAACAACAAATCGAAAATATTGTTTTACAGGCCGGAAGCAGAGCGCTAGCAGAAGACTATTTAGGGCAGTCTATAAAATCGTTTCGGCGTGAGTTTTGGTCAGACATGAGAGATAGGCTTATCTCAGAGCAGTATCAGTTTTCTTTATTAAATAAAGTCAGAATTAACAGGGATGAAGTACAGGCGTTTTTTGACGAATATAAAGACAGCTTGGGGGTTCTCCCCTCTCTTTATCGAATTAACCATATACAGCTTTCTGTTAAACCAAGCGAAAAAAACCTTTCCAAAACTCTAAAAAGAATAAACGAAATTCGTTCAAAGATCCTCTCTGGAGATTCCTTTGATTCTCTCGCTATTAGATTTTCTGATGACCCAGGCAGTGCGTCTAGAGGGGGGGTTTTAGGATATGTAGAAAGAGGCTCTCTTGTAACCGAATTTGAATCTGTGGCTTTTTCTCAAGAGATTAATACTGTCAGCGAGCCCGTTTTAACACAGTTCGGTTTCCACTTGATTGAGACCCTAGACAAACAAGGAGAAAAAGCAAAAGTTCGGCATATCTTAATAAAACCGGAACTTACAGAGGCAGATGATTCAAGAACCTTTTCATTTACAAAAACACTTATGGACTCTATATCAAGTTACAAAGATTTTAAACTTTTTGCTGGAAAATATTCTGAAGATAATAAAACAAAAGATATAGGGGGAAGCTTGGGCTGGGTTAATCCGGCGGAACTCCCTATTGTAGAGTTTATGGATGCCATTAAACTTATGGACTCTATAAACATCTGTAGTTTTCCAATAAAATCATCTTTGGGTTATCATCTTTTGTGGATATCTGATTTTCGTCCAGGTGGACAGCCAAACCTGTCAGATCATTGGCCTGAAATTGAAAACTTCGCTCTAAACAATAAAAAGGCCAGTTGGTTTCAAAATTGGCTAAACCAGTCAAGGTCAATTCTATTTATTGATATTTATGACCAGGAGTAAGTTTTTCACAAAAGTTATTAACATTTTATTTTTCAACTATATATTTTTGCCTTATATAAATAAAACTAGAATATATCAACAAAATATTTCATTTTTTCAACATAAAGAAAATCTTTAACTAAATCTCTTTATTATAGTTTTAGTATGTTTCAGCATAAACATGGTACTTACTTATTAACAAAATAAACACACTTATAGTTATTTATATATTATATAATATTATTATAATATTAAAATTATTCGTTTTTGATAATTTGTCCGTACAATAAACATTTTTAAATTCAGTGACACATTTCAATGAAATTCTCCACTACTAAATCAGACCTACAGAGCGCCCTACAAAAACTCTCCAAAATAATACCAAGCAGATCGACAATCCCAATTCTTGGAAACATGCTTGTAACTTCTGATAGTGGAACAGTAATACTAAGAGCAACGGATTTAGAGCAAACCATTGTGCTAACTATTCCTGCAAGTATTGAGGAGGAAGGGTCTGCCGTAATCCCTGTTGAAACACTCTCAAACATTACTAGCGAGCTTCCAGATGGAAGGATAACATTATCCATTGACGGAAAATTAAACATTTCATTAAAAAGTGATACAGGAGAGTACGATTTGAAAGGTTTGGCACCAGAAGAGTTTCCTGCTCCTCCTGAACCGGAAGAACAAACCGCAATAACAATTTCATCAGAACTACTAAAATCAATATTTCAGACCACCGGATTTGCTATCAGTAGAGATGAGTTAAAGCCTGCATTGACAGGGGTTTTGTTCCAGTTTTCTCAGGAGAATCTGACCACCGTATCAACAGACGGGCACCGCTTGGTGCTTTATACAATAAACAACTTTGATTCAGGTGGCTTTTCGGGTGACGTTATAATTCCCAAAAAATTCTTAAGCTTAGCTCAAATTCTACTTAACCAGTCAGATAAGGTAGAGATGCAGATTGCAAAAAACCATATTACAGCATCTTTTGGGTCTGACATAGTTCACTCACGCATTATAGATGAACGCTATCCTGATTACGAAAGCGTTATACCCAAAAACAATAATAAGACCCTAACTCTCAACGTACAACAGATGGCCTCAGCCGTGCGCAGGGTTTCAATCTTTTCCAATAGAACAACGCAGCAAATATCGATAGCAATGAATGATAATTCTATAGAAATTGCTACAGAAGACCCAGAAAAGGCAACAAAGGCTCACGAAAAACTTGAAGCTGAGTATTCGGGAGAAGCTATTATAATAGGCTATAATGCATCTTATTTGAAAGAGTTATTATCATTTATGCCAAGTCAAAAAGCGACCCTAAAACTAAACACACCGATTAGCGCAACTGTTTTTTATCCGGAAGAACAAGAAGAACATAGGAACATTACAATGCTTCTTATGCCAATCCGTTTAAACGATTAACATAAATTCTAGAACAAGTAGTAAAAGTTTATTTTAGAAAAAAAAAGAATCTCGCGCTGATTAAAAACAAAAATGCTAAGTAGTGCGAATGTCCAATGGAAAAATTAAAAGATGCCTTAAAAAAATCATTAAGAGAGGCTGGAGCTGAAGAAATAGTGGAAAAGGCCACAGCTATTAATATGTGGCCAAAGATAGTGGGAAAAGAAATAAACAAAGTAACAGAAGCTACACATATAGACAAAGGTGTGTTGTTTGTTAAAACAGCGACACCCGTCTGGAGAAACGAGTTAATGTTTAAAAAAAAAGAAATTAAAGATAAAATAAACAACAAACTTTCAAAAACAACTATCAAAGACATAAGGTTTATTTGATGGCACCTTTGGATAAAAACACGTCAGCGTACAGCGCAGAAAAAATTACTGTTTTAAAGGGGCTTGAGGCTGTTCGTAAACGCCCCGCCATGTATATTGGAGATCTCGGAAAGAGAGGACTACACCATCTTGTATATGAGGTTGTAGACAACTCTGTTGATGAAGCGCTTGCAGGTCACTGCACAAAAATAAAAGTTATTTTTAACAAAGAAGGCTCAGTAACGGTTGAGGACAACGGAAGAGGAATTCCGGTTGACATACACAAAGAAGAGAACCTTCCCGCCCTAGAGGTGGTTATGACAATTCTTCATGCAGGGGGAAAATTTGACAAAGGAACATATAAAGTTTCAGGGGGGCTGCACGGGGTTGGGGTTTCTGTCGTAAATGCCCTATCTGAGAAAATGTATGCCGAAGTTCACAGGGGAGGAAAGGTTTATAGACAGGAATATGAAAGAGGTAAAAAGACCTCTGAGGTTGAGGTTGTTGGAAAAACAAAGAAAACAGGGACAGTTATCACATTTATACCAGACCCTGATATATTTAAAACAGTAGAGTTTGAGTATGAAATAATAGCAGACAGGCTAAGAGAGCTTGCATATCTCAACAAAAACCTGCTTATAGATATACACGACAACCGTACAGGAGAAAAAAAACAGGACACCTTCAAGTTTAAAGGAGGTCTCAGTGATTTTGTAAAGTATTTAGATGAGCACAACAACCCCCTACACAAAAAAATAATTGTTATTAATAAAGAGAACGCAGCTGTTCCTGTAGACCTTGCCTTTCGATATGCAAACTCATATAATGAAAACATTCTTTCTTTTGTAAATAACATCAATACTATTGAGGGAGGCACACACCTGTCAGGGTTTCGGTCTGCCCTAACAAGAGCAATGAACAACCACGCCTCAAAAAACAATCTAATTAAAACAAAGAAGAACGAAAAGCTAAGCCTAACAGGGGAAGATTTTAGAGAAGGACTAACTGCAATTTTAAGTATAAAGGTATCAGAGCCTCAATTTGAAGGACAAACAAAAACAAAACTGGGAAACGGAGATGTTAAGGGAATTGTGGACAATATAGTTTATGAAGGGATACTTGACTTTCTTGAACAAAACCCATCTGTCGGTAAGCGCATAACAGAAAAGGCCTTGTTGGCGGCAAGAAGCAGAAGCGCAGCAAGAAAAGCGCGAGAACTTATAAGAAGAAAAAGCGTTTTGGGCAGTTCTTCTTTACCGGGAAAGCTTGCAGACTGTTCGAACAGGGACCCCTCCTTTTGTGAACTTTATTTGGTTGAGGGGGATTCAGCGGGAGGTTCGGCCAAACAGGGGAGAGACCGCCGCACACAGGCGATTTTGCCACTGAGAGGAAAGGTTTTAAACTCTGAAAAAGCTAGGGTGGACAAGCTTCTTTCAAACAACGAAATACAATCTATTATTACTGCCCTAGGAGCAGGGTTCGGAGGGTCTGTTGACGACCCGGGCGAAAAAACAGCCGGAGACTTTGATATAACAAAAACAAGATATCACAAAATTATAATAATGACAGACGCAGATGTAGATGGATCGCACATCCGCACCCTTCTGTTGACATTCTTTTTTAGAAGAATGCCTGAATTAATTCACTATGGATATCTATATTTAGCGCTACCGCCACTATATAGAATATCTCAAGGAAAAAAAGAGACATACGTATATGATGATAGAGATAGAGAGCTGATTGTAGACAGAATGAAAAGGGAAAACAAGTCTGGAAAGGTTAATATACAGAGATATAAAGGGCTCGGGGAAATGAACCCAGAACAACTCTGGGAAACAACAATGGACCCAGAAAGAAGAACGCTTATGCGGGTAGCGGTTGAGGATGCCGCGCAGGCCGCAGAGACTTTTCAAAACCTTATGGGACATGATGTTGAATCACGAAGAAGCTTTATTGAAAAAAATGCCAGGTTCGTTGTAAATCTAGATATTTAAATAAACAGACAAACAGATAAACAAATAAGACAATAATGTCAGATAATATAAGAGATAATACAGTATCCAGAGACATTGTGGATGAAATGCGTGAAAGCTATTTGAACTATTCAATGTCAGTAATTGTATCTAGAGCGCTGCCGGATGTGAGAGACGGATTGAAACCTGTACACAGGCGCATATTGTACGGTATGAGTGAGCTTGGTTCACAATGGAATCGTGCCTATAAAAAATCAGCAAGAATAGTTGGAGAGGTTTTGGGAAAATATCACCCACACGGAGACAGTTCTGTTTATGATGCCCTCGTTAGAATGGCACAACATTTTAGCATGAGATATGAGCTTGTTGACGGACAGGGTAACTTTGGTTCTATCGACGGGGACAACGCCGCTGCCATGAGATATACCGAATCAAGGATGACAAAAGTTGCGGGTGAGATGCTGAGAGATCTTGATAAAAACACAGTAAGCTGGACGCTAAATTTTGACGAGACCCTTAAGGAGCCGTCTGTGCTTCCCGCCGTGGTGCCAAACTTACTAGTAAACGGGTCTGAAGGGATTGCTGTAGGAATGGCGACTAAAATTCCCCCACATAACTTGACAGAGATAGTTGACGGCCTTATTTCTTTAATAGATAACAGTGATATTGCTGTTAACGAACTTATGGAACACATAAAAGGCCCAGACTTTCCAACGTCGGGCTTAGTTATGGGGATAGACGGACTAGAGGAGGCATATACAACAGGTAGGGGTAAAATAAAAATGAGAGCCCGGGCACACATTGAAACACCAAAGTCCGGAAAAGATAGTATCGTGGTTACTGAATTACCATATCAGGTAAATAAGGCCACACTAATGGAGAAAATTGCTGACCTGGTTAGAGCCAAAAAAATAGAAGGAATAACAGACCTGCGTGACGAATCAGACAAGGATGGTATTAGGGTTGTGATCGAAACCAAAAAAGATGCAGTGCCTGAGGTTATACTGAACCTATTATACAAACACACACAGCTTCAGGACACGTTTGGCATAATTCTTTTAGCGCTAGTAGATGGTATACCAAAAGTAATGGCACTAAAGGAAATGTTAAACCATTTTATTGAATTTAGACATACTATTGTAGTAAAAAGAACAGAGTTTGATTTAGAAACTGCAGAAGCGAGGGCTCACATACTAGAGGGATTAAAAATTGCCCTAGACAACATTGATGATATAATTAAAATTATAAGAAACAGTAAAGATCCCTCACAGGCAAAAGAGGGTCTTATGAACGGCTTTAACCTGTCTGCAAAACAATCCCAAGCTATTTTAGACATGAGACTACAAAAGCTTACAGGGCTTGAAGTAGAAAAAGTTGTTGAAGAATATAAGGAAACAATAAAAACAATATCATCTCTAAAGGGAATTTTGAGCAGCAGATCTCAAAGAATGGATATAATTAAATCTGAACTAATGGAAATTAGGGAATTGTATGGAGACGAACGAAGAACGGAAATAATACCCGTTTCAACAGAGTTTTCCATAGAAGATATGATAGCAGAAGAAGATGCAGTTATAACAATAACACACCAGGGGTATATAAAGCGAACAGCGGTCTCTACATATCGCACCCAACGCAGAGGAGGAAGGGGTGTCCAAGGTGCTGCCTCAAAAGACGAAGATTTTATAGAACATCTGTTTATAGCAAACACCCACAGCCAGATTCTGTTTTTTACCGATAGGGGAAAATGCTATTGGCTTAAGGTATATGACATTCCCCAAGGTGGACGTGCGGCCAGAGGAAGGGCTATTGTAAACCTAATAGGATGTGAGCCGGGAGAAAAAGTGGAAGCCTTTGCCGGTGTAAAAGAGTTTGATGATAATCACTATGTTGTTATGGCAACAGAAAAAGGAATTGTAAAAAAGACAATACTCTCAGCATATGGAAAACCAAGAAAGGGAGGAATTTATGCTATTGAAATACGAAACGGTGACAAACTAATAGAGGCCAAGATCACTGATGGTGAAAATGATATTCTATTGGGCACTCGTGAAGGAAAATCAATAAGGTTTTACGAGGGAAATATTCGTCCAAGTGGTAGAAAAACAATGGGAGTTAAAGGAATAACATTAAGCTCAAAAGACGATAGAGTTATTGGGATGTTGGTAGTAAAAAGAGAAGGAACAATTTTAGTTGGAACAGAAAGGGGCTATGGAAAAAGAACGGACGTTATTCAATATAGAACGCAGACAAGAGGTGGAAAAGGGGTGCTTACCATGAGGTGTACAGAAAAAACAGGTAAGATGGTTAATATAATGGAGGTTGTCGATAGGGATGATTTAATTGTTATAACAGACTCTGGGGTTCTTATGCGGCAGCCAGTGGCAGATATCAGGACAATAGGAAGAGTAACTCAAGGAGTAAGGTTGGTTAAGCTCGACGAAGGAACAACCATCTCCTCAATTACACGGGTGGTACACGAAGACCAAACCGACAAAGAAGCAAAAGCTCAAGAAACAAAAGGAGAACCTTCTGCCGAAAAACCCCAAAAAGATGAATGAGCATAAAGGATCGTCTGAAAAACATTCAAGATAGAATTGAAAAAGAAAAAATATCAAATGGGATATATCAAAAAACAGAAATAATAGCAGTAACAAAGACCCATCCCCTATTAACCATTAAAGAATGCTATGATTGTGGGGTTCGATCGATTGGCGAAAACAAGGTTCAGGAAGCCTCAGAAAAATTTACACCCACCCTCCCGACAGATCTTAAAAAAAGATTTATAGGACATCTACAAACAAACAAGATAAACAAATGTATAAACCTGTTTGATACAATTGACTCTATAGACACAGCTAGATTAGCGAAAAAAATAAGCAAAAGATCTAACCTCCTTGAAAAGACTACGCCCGTTCTTTTAGAAATAAACACAACAAACGAACCCCAAAAACAGGGATTTCCTCTTAAGCAAATAGAGGAAATACTCAAATGTTTTGAACTTACAGGCTTAGCTGTTCAGGGGCTAATGACAGTTGGACCTAGAGGACAAAACGAAAAGCTGACAAGAAAATCATTCAACCAACTAAAAAGCCTTTTCATAGATATAAACAGACAAAGACCCGATGGTTATAAAAAACTGACAGAGCTGTCTATGGGGATGAGCGGAGATTATAAAATAGCAGTGCAAGAGGGGTCAACTCAAGTAAGAATAGGAACAGCGCTTTTGGGTAGTAGGACAAAACAGTGATAAATATTTTTTTTGTGAGACCTCCAGAAGACTTTGGATTTCATTTTTTTGTAAAAAACAACAAGAAAGAGACAGCTAACAACACACACAACTATATGTGGTTAAGAAAAGACAAAGAAAACCTAAAAAACACTTACAAGCTGATTTTTGACCACAAAATAAAAACCCTACTGTTGTTTGATATAATAAAAGGGTACAAAGATATTATTTCAATAAAAGATCATGTAAACATCTCTGGCGACAACAAGCTTATAGGACAGACACCACTAAAGGCTTATCCGATGTTTCCAGACATGACGTCCATATACAGGCCAAGCTCAAAACACCCAGAAAAAACCGTATATACTGTTGGAAAAGAGCGTTTTAATAAAGTAAAGAGTGAAAACAAAATAATATCTGAAAGTGCTGGAGTTGTCGCACCCATGTTTCATTATTTTGGTGTTACAATTACGGGATTTGGAATACCAGAACACACTTCTGATAAAAGAAAAACAATAACAGAGTGCTTATCAAAAATATCGCAGAGTTAAATTAACATAGAAACTTCAACCCCCAACTTGAAGTTATTTATTGCTAAAGCTAGATTTGCATCTAGACACCTCCCCCCCGTTTTTTCGTTAAGCTGGCTCAGAACAAACGGGGTAACCGCAGGACCACAGACACCAGACTCTTTTGCGTCCATTAGTGCCGAATCAACAAATGCGCTAATTTCGGAATAGGAGATTTCATATTTTTCAGGTACGGGGTTGGCTATTATAAGGGCAGAGCCAACACCAGACCTAAGATGATGTTTCCAAACAGCGGAAACCTCTGAGGGGGAACTAACAGAGCTTTCCAATAAAATTCCAGAGCTTTTAGACCAAAACGCGGGGAATTCATTCGTATTATATCCGACAACAGGAATACCAAAAAACTCAAGGGCTTCGAATGTTTTATGTAGATCAAGGATTGCCTTAGCCCCAGACGAGATTACCAACACAGGGGTTTTGCTTAAAACAAAGATATCTTGAGAGATATCAAAGGTGTTTTTAAATCCACGGTGAACACCGCCAATCCCTCCTGTACAAAAAACAGGAAGTTTACACTGCCTTGCTAGATAAGCACCGGAGGAAACAGTCGTTCCCCCTGACCACCTCTTCGCCATTGCCACTCCTAAGTTTCGATAGGACACTTTTTTTAAACCTTGGCGAGCGATCAAAGATAAAAGATCTTTTTCGGGCATACCAACACTCAAGCTCCCACGATTTAAAGATAAAAAAGCAGGAGAGGCTGAGCGCTCTTGGCAAAGGTTGAATATTTTTTTTACTAGAAACTCAGCCTGAACGGAGGGCAGCCCGTGAGTAAGTATTGCAGATTCAACTGCAACCACAGGCTGACCAGAGTCAATTTTTTTCTTAATTAAAGGATCAATTTTTAAAGCATGATTCATATAACCACCTTATTTTTGTTGCTTAAATTAAAAATGATATAAGCAACCCAAACACCACAATCGATAATGTTTTTTATATAAAAAAACTTTAAAAAACTTCAAGTTTCGACATAGCAACTAATATGATTTTTCCAAAAAACAAAAAGATATCGAGAGAGATAATAATACTAGCAGTTCCCGTAATTATTGGTAACACCAGTAGAGTTTTAATGAGCCTTGTAGACATGGCAATGGTTGGAAGACTAGGGGCAGAGGGTCTTGCAGCAACAGGAATGGGGTCAATGCTTGTCTGGACGCTTATCACATTTTCTATAGGACTAAGAACAGGAACCCAGACCGTTGCCTCTAGGAGACTGGGACAGAAAAAACTGAGCCAGTGTGGAACAGCAATGCACAATGGCCTGTTAATGGCTATCATATATGGAGTTCCCGCAACAATTTTTGGATATACATTGGCAGATACAATTGTTCCCTTTTTTTTAGGAGGGAAAGCGGGAAAATTATGCATAGAATATACCACAATAACCAGTGTTAGTATTTTATTTACATCAGTTGGATTTATTTTTCAGGGGTTTTACACGGGAATAGAAAAGACTAAGCTCCACATGAAGGTTACTGTTACTAGCAACCTAATAAATGTGTATTTAAACGCAGGGTTAATTTTTGGATCTGAGAAGCTGAAAAGCACCCTTTCAGATGTTTTTGGAATGGACCTAGGGCTGTTAGCTCAGCTGTGGGGGTGGATAAGCTTTCCCGAAATGGGTATAAAGGGGGCAGCTCTAGCCACAGTGATTGCGTCAGCGTGGACAGCTACACACTACTTTTTTTATTTATTTAAAAGAGAAATTGTAAATAAATATAATGTGTTTAGTTTTTCTCTAAATATTAGTATGATTAAAAGGCAACTTCAGCTTGCACTTCCTTTGGGAATTCAAGAAATCATCATCACGGGCGGGTGGGCAGTGTTTTATAAAATTATTGGAATTATAGGAGTTGTGGAGCTTGCTGCAACGCAGATTGTATTTCAAATTATGCATGCATCTTTTATGCCAGCGATGGGGCTCGGGCAGGCCTGTGCAACCCTCGTAAGTAAATATATGGGAGAAAAACAGACAGACAAAGCAGAAACAAGCATAATAGAGGGAGTTCGTTGGTCTGAGCTTATTATGGGATCTGTTGGCCTTGTGTTTATTATTTTTCCTCAGGCTATTGTTCCGTTGTTTACAAACGACCCCAACATTGTCAGCCTTTCGATTGTTGGTTTGAGAATAGTTGGGGTTTTACAGTTTTTTGACGCAGTAGGAATCACACTATGGTTTGCTCTTACTGGAGCAGGAAACACCCTATTTCCCGCCATTGTAGAATCAACACTCTTGTGGGGACTAGCGCTTCCAGTGAGTTATTTTTTAGGAGTTAAAATGCAGGTGGGGCATCTCGCCGCATGGGCCGCCCTCTCTATTCATATTGTTCTTTTTGCTGTAGCAATAGCCTGGAAAGTGTCAAGGGGAAGTTGGAAAGAGATAGAAGTATGAAAATAAATATTTTGTAACTTTTGGGCTAAGTTTATTTATAAACACATGAAAAACAACACAAAAGATATAGACCCACAAGAAACCAGAGAGTGGCTGGAGTCTGTGGATGAGGTTTTAAGCGAGAAAGGTCAAGAGAGACTTAAGTTTATACTTGAAAAATCGATAGAACATGCGGAGTTAAAAGGTGCGCGACTTCCTTTTAGCACGGTCACACCCTACATCAATACAATCCAACAAAAAGAACAAGAAACATATCCAGGTGACCGCAAAATAGAACGAAGAATAAAGTCAATTATCAGATGGAACGCCATGGCAATGGTTGTTAAAGCAAACAACACGACACCAGGCATAGGCGGGCACATTTCAACATATGCATCTAGCGCAACACTATTAGAGGTTGCGTTCAACCACTTTCTAAGGGGACCTAACCACCATGATGGCTCTGACTTGGTTTTTTTTCAAGGACACTCCTCACCAGGAATATATGCACGATCGTTTATTGAGGGTAGGTTTTCTGAAAAAAACCTAGAAAACTTTCGGAGGGAACTCTCCAAAGAAGGGGGACTCTCTTCTTATCCCCACCCATGGCTTATGCCAGACTTTTGGCAGTTTGCTACCGTATCAATGGGACTCGGTCCTCTCATGGCAATCTATCAGGCGCGATTTATGAAATATTTGATAGACAGAGGGATTATTCAAGACACAGGGCGAAAGGTTTGGGCGTTTTTAGGTGACGGCGAAATGGACGAGCCAGAATCTCTAGGAGCACTTACGATGGCCGCGAGAGAGAGTCTAGACAATATAATATTTGTGGTTAATTGCAACCTGCAAAGGCTTGACGGACCGGTTCGCGGTAACGGCAAAATAATTCAAGAGCTTGAGGGGGCCTTTAGGGGAGCAGGCTGGAATGTAATAAAAGTTATTTGGGGAGAAGACTGGGATGAGCTACTAGAGAAAGACAGTAAAAATATTCTTATAAAGAGAATGGAAGAAGTTGTTGACGGCGAAATGTTAAAATACACTGTAGAGGGAGGCTCATATATAAGAGAAAACTTCTTTGGAAAATATCCTGAGCTTATGGACATGGTTAAAGAACACTCAGACGAACAACTAAATAACATGAGGCTGGGAGGGCATGACCCAGAAAAAGTGTATTCAGCCTACTATGAAGCAAGCCAACATAAAGACACCCCCACTGTTATTTTAGCTCGGACTATTAAAGGGTATGGTTTGGGAGAAGCAGGAGAGGGAAGAAATATAACACACCAGCAAAAAAAACTAAACGAAAAAGAACTGTTATATTTTAGGGATAGGTTCAAAATTCCCCTTTCGGACAAGCAGGCGTCAAGCGCCCCTTTTTATCGATTTAAAAAAGACTCTGAAGAACAAAAATATCTTTTAGAAAGAAGAAAAACGCTGGGAGGCTTTCTCCCCTCCAGAAAGCAAACAATAAGCCCCTCCCCCGTTCCAGATATCTCTATATTTAAAGAGATTCTCAGCGGAACGGGAGAAAGAGAAATTTCCACAACAATGGCATTTGTACGAATTTTGACGGTTCTGTGTAAAGACAAATCGCTGGGCAAATACGTAGTTCCAATCATACCCGATGAAGCGAGAACCTTTGGAATGGACCCCCTTTTTAGACAGCTTGGAATATACGCACACTTGGGGCAATTGTATGACCCGGTGGACTCAGACCAGTTTTTATACTATAAAGAGAAAAAAGAAGGACAGATTCTTGAAGAGGGAATCAATGAAGCTGGGGCGGTGTCTTCATTTATTGCAGCTGGAACATCATATAGCAACCACGGTGTCAATATGATACCGTTTTATATTTATTATTCCATGTTTGGATTTCAAAGGGTGTGGGACTTTATTTGGGCCGCTGGAGACATGAGAACCAGAGGGTTTTTATTAGGAGGCACAGCAGGAAGAACAACGCTAAATGGAGAGGGGCTTCAACACCAAGATGGACACAGTCATCTTGCCGCAGCCGCAACGCCAAACATTAAAGCATATGATTTAGCATATTCCTATGAAATTGCAACGGTTATTCATCACGGCATGAAGGAAATGATAGAAGAACAAAAAGATGTTATATATTATTTAACACTTGAAAACGAAAACTATGTACACCCACCTATACCTAAAAATGTAGAAGGTGAAATTATAAAAGGAATGTATAAAATCCGATCAACAGAAAAACCAACCCTAAGGCTTTTGGGAAGTGGTCCGCTAATGAAAGAGGTTTTAGATGCAGCTGATATTTTATATAAGGACTGGGGGGTTGACGCTGGAATATGGTGTGTTACAAGCTTTAGCGAATTACGCAGAGAGGCAGAAGAAATAGAAAGGTGGAACCTTTTGCACCCCGATAAAAAACAGAGAAAATCACACATAGAAAAAAAACTAAAAAACTATAAGGTCCCAACAGTTGCTGTTTCTGACTATGTAAAAATGGTTTCAGAACAAATTTCACCATACGTTCCCGGCCCCTATTTTGCCCTAGGAACAGACGGCTTTGGTAGAAGCGAAACTAGGGAAAACCTAAGACGTTTTTTTGAAATAGATAAAAACTATATTGTTCTAGCTGGAATAAGAGCCCTAGCCCTTGAAGGGAAAATAGAAAAAGAGAAAATGAAAGAGGCTATGAAAAAATATAAAATTGATCCCGAAAAACCAAGCCCAATAACTATATGAAAAAGACACACACAATAAGACTCCCTCACTTAGGAGAGGGGGTTGAGTCTGCAGACGTCAGCGAAATATTAGTGTCTCCCGGAGACAAAATAAATACAGACGAACCTATTGTTGTTTTGGAGTCTGATAAAGCTTCAATGGAAATACCATCAGATATAAAAGGAACAATACAAGAGGTGTTTATTGAAAAGGGAAAGGAGATTATAGCTGGGGACAAAATTGTTTCGATTGTTAGCGAAGAACCAACAGAAAACAAAGCAAAAGAAAAGGAAGAGGAAAAACAAGAAGAAACAAAAAACCAAACAATAGAAAAACACACCGCTCACACGACCACAAAAAAAACAGAACATACCTTTCGAACCAGCCCCAGCGTAAGAAAACTTGCAAGAGAACTCCAAATCAGCCTTTCAGATGTTAAGGGTAGCGGAAAAAAGGGAAGAATAACAAGGGAAGATTTAATTTATGAAATAAAAGATAGGATGACAAAGAAGGGAGCCGATCGCGAAAAACAAGAAATAGACTATTCACAGTGGGGCCCTGTAGACTTTATACCTTTATCAAAAGTAAAAAAAATTACAGGAACCAGAATGGAGTCTGCGTGGAGAGAAGTTCCACAGGTGACACAGTTTGATAAAGCAGATATATCAGGTCTGAACACATACAGAAAAAAACTTAACAAAGAAAACCCAACAATAAAAATTACCTTTCTTCCCTTTTTAATTAAGGCCGTAACCAAAGCGTTGATCAAATTTCCGGACCTTAACAGCTCACTTTCTGTAGACAAAAAGACCTTAATACATAAGCGCTATTATCATATTGGCGTAGCTGTTGATACCCCAGGAGGCCTTGTTGTTCCGGTGGTAAAAAACACAAACAAAAAAGACATAATAGAGATTTCCAAAGAGCTTGAGGATATAAGCAGAAGGAGCAGGGAAAAACAACTAAAACCAGAAGAGCTAAAGGGAGGAACGTTTACTATTTCAAGCCTTGGGGGTATTGGTGGAACATATTTTTCTCCGATAGTTAACCCCCCACAGGTGGCCATCTTGGGAGTATCTAAAGCAAAAAAGGAGCCAGTGTTTTCAACCTCCAAAAACAGCTTTATGCCTAAAGACATCCTCCCCATTTCCTTGACCTATGACCATAGAGTGATTGATGGAGCCCAGGCGGCAGTCTTTACAAAGTATTTGGGAAGTGTTTTATTAGAGTTTTTACAAGAAACCTAAACGAAATGACCGATAAAACAAAAGCGGAAGTTGTAGTAATAGGAGCGGGCCCCGGTGGATATGCAGCAGCCTTTAGGGCAGCAGACCTGGGCAAAAAGGTAGTATTAATTGAGAAAGACACCTCTTTAGGGGGCGTATGCTTAAACAGAGGATGTATACCATCAAAAGCTCTTTTGCATTTAGCGAAGCTGATTGAAGACACAAAAGAAGCAAAAAAGAAGGGCGTCTTTTTTGATACCCCAAAAATTAACATTAGCGAGATTCGTGAGTGGAAAAATGGTGTTATATCTAACCTAAGCTCAGGGATTTCCCAACTAGCAAAAAGGAGGAGGGTAAAAATAATTACAGGAAAAGCTTCTTTTGTTTCAAAAAATAAAGTAAGCGTTAAAAACAAAAAAGCTAAACACAGCATATCTTTTGAGAGCGCTATTATTGCAACAGGGTCAACCGCAGCGACCATATCAGAGCTTCCAATAGATTCACATAGAATTATAGGGTCTAAACAAGCACTTGAGCTAAATGAAATACCAAAAAAAATTCTTGTGGTGGGAGGCGGATATATTGGTCTTGAGCTGGGGTCTGTTTACAGTGCGTTGGGGTCCAGAGTAAACATTTTAGAAGCGCTCCCACACCTTCTGGCGGGAGCAGACCAAGACCTGGTAAAACCCCTACAAAAAAAACTTTCCCAAAGATTTGAAAATATTTATATAAATTCAACGCTTGTTTCTGCAGAAGAAAAAGAGGGGGGAATATGTGTAAAAATAAAAACCCCAAAAGGCGAGATAGAGGAAAGGTTTGATATTATTCTAATGTCTATTGGAAGAAGGCCAAACACCAAGGGATTAAGCCCCGAAAAAGCAGGGGTTAAGCTGAACAAAAAAGGCTTTCTTATTGTTGATGAGTTTCAGCGAACATCTGAACCAAATATATATGCAATCGGGGACGTAACAGGCAACCCAATGTTGGCACACAAAGCCTCTTATGAGGGGGTTATAGCCTCTGAACATCTTTCTGGCCTTTCATCAAAGTTTGACGCAAGAACAGTTCCTGCTGTGGTTTTTACAAACCCAGAAATCGCCTGGGCAGGCCTCACTGAGACTGAAGCCATAAAAAAGGGGGTACCGTATAAAAAGGGAGAGTTTCCGTGGGCAGCTAGCGGAAAAGCAATTGCCCTTGGCTTTAAAGAAGGAAAAACTAAGATTTTATTTGACCAAAAGACAAACCAGGTCTTGGGTGTTGGAATTGTGGGCCCGGAAGCTGGAAATTTAATTTCAGAAGCTGCCCTTGCAATTGAAATGGGTGCTGACGCAGAAGATTTAGGGCAAACCATCCACCCCCACCCCACACTTTCTGAGACAGTTAAAAACTCAGCAGAAGTTTTTTTAGGAACCATTACTGATATCTTAATTCCAAAAAACAAAAAGGAACAGTTATGAAAATATTTACTATATATACTATAACCCTCCTAATAACATCATTTACTGTAGCCCAAAAACCTAAAAACAAAGGACCAGAAAATAGAGACTCGACAAAAACAAACAAAAAAACACTTACCCTAGAAAAAAAGACAAAAGGTATGGATAGGTTTACAGGTTTATTTACTTTTTATCAAGACACATCAGACGGCTCTGTTTTTATGGAAATTAAGAAAAACCAAATTAACAAGGAATATATATATTTTGGACACTCTCACGATGGAATTGTAGATGTTGGATTTAACCGGGGTTCCTATCGCTCAAGTAAAATATTTTCTATAAGAAAGTATTTTGATAAAATTGAATTTGTCACCGAAAACTATTCTTTTTATTTCGACCCAGAAAGCCCTCTAAGTAGAGCGTCAGATGCAAATATAAGTAAGTCAATTATGTATTCTGGTAAAATAGTTGCTAAAGACTCTATTAATACCAGCTATTTGATAAAAGGGGACGAGGTTTTTTTAACAGAAAAACTATTGCAAATAAAACAGTTTTCTGACCCAAAAAGCAGGAGGTTTAAGCTAGGCAAGCTAAACAAAGATAAAAGTAAATATTCTAGCATTCGTAACTACCCAGAAAATTCTGAAATTGTTGTACAATATACTTACGACAACCCAACACCAAAAAGCAGAGGTAGCTCGGGGATAACAGACGCTAGATCCGTGTCTCTTGTAATTCAACACAGCTTGATAGAAGTACCAGACAACGAATACACCACTCGAATAGATGACCCAAGGGTTGGTTTTTTTACAAGCAGGGTTACTGACATGACATCCGCAAATTATACACCCTATAGAGACCTGATTCATAGGTGGCACCTAGAAAAGAAAGAACCTACAAAACAAATTTCAGAGCCCGTAAAGCCTATCATATTTTGGATAGAAAACACCACCCCCCATGAATTTAGAGATGCTGTTTCTGAGGGTGTTTTAGCTTGGAATAAATCCTTTAAAAAGGCAGGGTTCAAAAACGCAATACAGGTAAAAATTCAACCTGACGATGCAACGTGGGATGCGGGAGATATCCGCTATAACGTTTTAAGGTGGACATCCTCTCCAACCCCCCCCTTCGGTGGCTATGGCCCAAGTTTTGTTAATCCAAAAACTGGCCAAATATTAGGCGCGGATATAATGCTAGAATATGTCTATTTTACAAATCGTGTCAAATATGAAAAGCTGTTTAATCATGAAAAGCTTGATATCGAGCCGGACCTTTGTCAGATAGGAGAATATATTCACCAAGAAAACCTTTTTGGATTTATTTCTACCGAATTTAACTTGACAGAAGATGCGGCAAAAAAAAATCTAACAAAAGAGTCCATAATACGACTTGTCTTACATGAGGTTGGACATACTCTTGGACTAAATCATAATTTTAAGTCCAGCCACCTACACAACATGGAAGAAATCCACAACAAAGCCCTCACAAAGGCAGTTGGTCTTACGGGATCTGTTATGGACTACGTTCCGGTAAACCTAGCTAGAAATAAGGAAGATCAAGGCGAGTTTTATTCTACCGTTCCCGGACCCTATGACGACTGGGCAATTCAGTTTGGGTACTCTCACACAACCCCTAACCCAAAACAGGAAAAAGAGCGACTAAATAGAATATTATCTATATCTACAAACCCAGACCTTATGTTTGGAAATGATGCAGATGACATGCGCTCCAGCGGTAAGGGAATTGACCCCCGCGTAATGATAGGAGACATGACAAACGAACCAATTGAATATGCTATTCAGAGAATCGAACTAGCGGACGAGCTTATGGAAAGACTTAGAGAAAGATTTCCAGAAAAAGGAGAGTCTTACCACTCCCTGAGAAATGCTTACAATGTTTTGAGAGTGGAAAAGGCTTGGTCGGCCGCAACAGTGTCCAGATTTATAGGGGGAGTGTATGTTGATCGTTCAATGGCAGGCCAACAGGGGGCAGGTGTCCCAATGGACCCCGTACCCCAATCTGTTCAGAAAAAAGCAATGAAAACACTAGAGAAGCATGTGTTTTCTCCTAAAGCGATATTTACATCAGACTCTTTGGCAAACTTTTTACAGTACCAAAGGAGAGGTTTTGATTTTTACAGAGGAACGGAGGACCCGAAACTACACAAACAGGTACTATCTTTACATAGATCTGTTTTGAACCATGTTTTACATCCCCGAGTTCTTCAAAGAATTGTGGACACCCAGCTGTATGGTAATGAATATCCACTTGAAGAGGTTTTTGATGACCTAACCAGCGCTATCTTTGAAGCAGACTCAAAGGGAAGCGTAAACACTTTTCGGAGGAACCTACAGACATACTATGTAAAGAGGCTTATAGATATAACAGGGAAGGGGAAAGTGAAGACCTCAACATATGATTATATTTCACAGGCTACAGCACACTCTCATCTAAAGAAAATAAAGAAAACAGTTGTTAAAAAAACAGGTATTGACAAAGGAACAAGACAACATAGAGAGTTTTTAGACCACATAATATCCTCTGCCCTTAAATTAAAATAAAACAAACCACTTGAAAACAATTGGTATAGCTGCCATAACCATGGATGGCTTTATAGCGAAAAACAGCCAAGAAAAAATAATATGGACAAAAGACCTACATATATTCAAAAAACAGACACTTAACCACACTGTGATTATGGGGTCAAATACAAGCAAATCCCTGCCTTCAAAGCTGGCTGATAGACGCTCAATTGTAGTTCACAGAAGTGACAACCCAAATGAAATTTTAAAGAAAGTAAAGGGCAGTAAATGTTTTATAATTGGCGGAGGAAGAACATTTTCAAAGTTTGTTAACCACCTTACCCATCTATATTTGACTCCCCATCCACTAGTTTTTGGAAAGGGTATAAAGCTATTTGAAGCCCTTGACAATGAAATAAAACTAGTTTTTGAAAAACAAATTCCAATTTTCCCAAAAGAGGGAATTTACCAGTATCAATTTAAAATAAAACACTGAAAGCCTGTCTTCTATGGTGATATTCATCACAGACAGGACCCCAAAAATAGTATTAAATTGATTTTCTGTATTTTTTTATAAACAGAGAACTATAAAAGAATGGCGGAGATTTTTTAAAGCTGACCCCCACCTCAAAAAGATAAGAGTTTTGGTGTATATATAAAACAACTTTATACTTTTGTTATTATACAAGCATGTTAATAACAAAAAAACCAACAAAAGACTAGAGAATACATTCAATGAAAAGACACCATAAGGTTTTTGTTTATATTTTAATTATAATAACAGTGTTAGTTATAGGAATAAGAAGTTATATCTATCCAGACATTCCTGTTTATAGCGGAACAGTTTCTCTTAAAGGCCTTAGAGACTCTGTGAACATCTATACAGATGAGTTTGGGGTTCCTCATGTCTTTGCAAAAACTGATGAAGACCTATTTTTCTCGGCTGGATATATAGCAGCTAGAGAGAGGTTGTTTCAAATGAGCATGGTAGCCCTGGCTGTGAGGGGAGAGTTGGCATCAGCCCTGGGAGAGGAATATATATCATCAGATATATATTTGAGGACATGGAAAATTCACACTATGGCAAAACAGCTAGCAGACAACATGCAGCCGGAGGAAAGAAAAATATTGAATGCATTTTGTGATGGAATTAACACACATATTGAAGAAGCCCTGGAAGACCTGCCTGTTGAGCTTAAGATTTTAGGAATAACCCCACCTCTCTGGAGACCTTCTGATGTAACGGGATATGCTAGAATGATGGCGCACGAAATGCAATCTTCGTGGAAATCTGAAATAGTTTACGGAGCGATTGCTGATTACTTTGGAAATGAAAAACTTTCAGAAATATACCCCTGGGACCTACCAGGCAAACCAACCATCGCAGATGGAGTAAAGGCTTCTTTTGACGAGATTTTACATCAGGAAATTAAGCTGCGAAACCTTTTAGGAATAAGCTTTGACCACTTTGGCTCAAACAGCTGGGTTTTGTCAGGAGAAAAAACCAAAACAGGAAAACCACTCTTAGCAAACGACCCGCACCTTGGTTTTTCTCAACCCGCCCGCTGGTATGAAATGCACTTAAAAGGGGGAAAATATAACACCAGCGGTGTATGTATTGCGGGGATACCTGTTCCTGTAATTGGAAACAACGAATCATGTGCGTGGGGGTTTACAAACAGCATGGTAGACGATGTAGACTTTTTTATTGAGACCATTAACCCCAAAGACCCAAACCAATATCTCCATGGGAAAAAATGGAAGAACATGAAGCTTGTTCATGAAACCATCCCACTGAAAAATGGAAAAGACACTACAGTTGTAGTTAGATTAACCCACCATGGCCCAGTGATTAGCGATATACACCCCCTACTAAAAAGCGACAAAACGGCGGTGTCTATGTCTTGGATTGGACATAGGGTTACACATGAAATGAGCGCATTTATGAAACTGAACACAATGAAATCCTGGGAAGATTTTACTGATGCAGCTAGAAACTTTGGTGTTCCTGGTCAAAACATAATATATGCAGATACAGCAGGAAATATTGGATGGAGGCCAGCTGTTTATATCCCTATCCGAAAAGAGGGAAGCAGTTTAATTCCTAGGCCGGGACACGACCCTAACTTTGATTGGAAGGGAATTGTTCCGTTTGAAAAAATGCCCTTTTTGTACAACCCAGACAGGGGATATATAGCTACAGCAAACAATAAAACAATTGGAGATGAGTTTCCCTATTATATTTCTGGATTATGGGCAGATCCCAGCCGTGCTGAGAGAATTAATGATTTAATACGCCCAATGAAAAACGCAACAATTCAGGACATGAAAACAGTTCAGTTGGACCTGGTATCACTATTTGCAAAAGATATCATTCCATACCTAACAACATCAAAAATCACATTTAAAGACAAAGAGATAAATAAAGCTATAATGGCCTTAAAAAACTGGGATGGAAAACAAGAAGAGAGCTCCCCAGAGGCTCTTCTTTTTCATTCAATTGTGAGGGCACTAATTAAAAACATTTATGGAGATGAATTAACCCTTTTAGGAGAAAACTACTTTGAAGCGTTTTTAGGAATAAAATACCTTTACACAAGAAACCTGAGAACCTTGCTAAAAAACGGAAGATCCTCCTGGTTTGATGATATCTCAACAAAAAATGAATCAGAAACCATGAACATTATTATAAAAAGATCTATTACTGAAGGAGTAAATGAGGTTTTTGACAAATATGGAAAAGTTAAAAACAACTGGGCCTGGGGAAAGGCCCACTCTCTCACCCACCCCCACCTTCTAGGTAACATATATATACTAAATAAAGTTTTTGGCTTTAATGTGGGCCCCTTTTTATCAGGAGGTTCGGACAAAACAGTAAGAGCAGGAGGGTTTAGCTATGCAAGTCCCTACAAACAGACGGCAGGGGCATCAATGAGAAGAATTGTAGATTTTGATAATTTAAACGTAACCCAATTTATTCTTCCTACAGGTCAATCAGGACACCCTCACAGCCCTCACTACAAAGACCAGGCACAATTGTATAATAGAGGGAAATATAAGACAACACACTTTAGCGAAAGCCAAATAAAAAAGAACGACAAATATAGAAAACTTGTGCTTCTTCCTAAATAATGGTCTTATTGGTTATCCTTTTTGTTTTCACTTTAGCTTTAATTTTTTATTTATTTTTTTGGAAACCAATTCCAACAAATCATTTTTATCCAGACAGTCACCCTCTTTTTATTGCCCATAGGGGACTGCACAAAATGGCCCCGGAAAACACAATGTCATCTGTGAAACAAGCAATAGACTCTGGGTTTATGGCTATAGAGCTAGATGTGATTGGTGACTCCAGAAATAATTTGGTTTGTTCTCACAATATAGACCTAGAGAGAGAAACAAGGGGAAATGGATTTGTTGACGAAAAAGACTTCGGAGAGTTACAGCAGATATATTATAGGCAAGGCGAACAAGACAAAAGCCATAGCATCCCTCTATTAAAAACAATTCTGGAAAGATTTAAAAAAGAGGCAATCTTTATTCTGGACATAAAAACAAGAGGTCCGCTAGATATCGTTCTAGCCAAAAAGATATCAAGGCTTATTAAAACGTTAGACCTAAAAAACTCAACGATTGTTTCAAGTTTCAACCCCCTGTTTTTGTTGGTTTTAAAATGGTATGATTCAAAAATATTTACAGGATTTATTTTTAAAAACCCAAAACACATAAAATTAATAAACGTCATTCACCCAGACCTTCTACACCCAAAAGGAAACATAGTTGATAAAAATTTAATTAACTATTCAAAAAAGAAAAATCTACCTATAAACGCTTGGACAATAAACAATTATTTATCATGGAGATGGCTTTCGTCGTTGGAAGTGAGCGGAATTATAACAGACGAACTGCCGGATTTTAACAAGAAAACAAAATAATTATTATTCATACACCACCATGAATCAAGGTAACATGGTTAATGTTTAAAACAACGAGTTCCCGTAAATACCATAGCAATGTCATGTTCATTGCAGGCATCTATTACCTCTTGATCTCGAATAGACCCACCCGGCTGAACCACCAACACAACTCCTGAGCCTTTGATGGCGTCGATGCTATCTCGAAAAGGGAAAAACGCATCGGAAGCTAAAACGCCCCCCACAACACTATCACCTCCTTTGCGCAGGGCCATGTGAACCGCATCCACCCGGCTCACCTGTCCCCCACCAAGCCCTATAGTGGTACTGTTTTTTGCTATTAGGATGCCATTGGATTTCGCATGGCGTAACACCTTCCAAGCAAACAATGCAGTTTCAATATCAGCTTCAGCGGGGCTCTTTTCTGTTACAACACAGAGGTCGTCTTTGGTTATTATTTTGGTATCAGTCTCTTGAACAAGAAGCCCCCCATCAACATTTCGAAACTCAAGCTTAGGTTTGCGCTTTCCAAACTGACCAACTTCCAATATCCGCAGACTCTTCTTCTTCTTAAAAACCTCCAAAGCTTCCGGCTCAAACTCTGGGGCCAGTACAATTTCTACAAAAACAGATAAAAGAGCCTCTGCAACATCTTTGGTGCAGGTGCGGTTGAAGGATACTATGCCGCCGAAAGCTGACAGAGAGTCGGCATTAAAGGCACGATTATAGACATCCAACAGATCATCACCAGAGGCTGCGCCGCAGGGGGTGGCATGTTTAACTACCACACAGGCTGGAGCAGCAAATTCCCTGACACAGGCCAGAGCACCGTCCGCGTCCATAATGTTATTATAGGAGAGTTTTTTTCCTTGGTGAACAGTTGCATTTAAAAGATTGGGCTCATTGTTTCCTGGTGTTTTATACAGTGCAGCATGTTGATGGGGGTTCTCTCCATAACGCATTTCTGATTGTTTCACAAAGGTTAGGGAAAGCTGCTTAGAGAAGCCTTCATCCTTTACATAGCTGTGGATAATAGTATCATATTGGGCCGTATGGCCAAAAGCTTTTGCTGACAACTTTTTTCTGGTTTCATAGGAAATTTCTCCGAGTGCAATTTCAGCCATAACATTGCTATAGTCAGACGGGTCTACAAGAACACAAGCCCAACCTACATTTTTGGCTGCCGATCGGATCATGGTTGGCCCGCCAATATCAACGTTCTCAAGGGCAAGGGCTAGATCACAACCATCTCTAGAGATAGTTTCAGAAAAGGGATAAAGGTTACAAACCACGAGATCGATCCACTGAACTCCATTGGCCACAGCTTCTGCGTTGTGTTTGTCTCGGAGCCCTAGGATTCCACCTTCTACTAGGGGGTTGATAGTTTTCACGCGTCCGTCCATTATTTCCGGAAACTTAGTATAATCACTGACATCTTTAACGGGAACACCCGCCCCACGAAGCGCATTGGCCGTTCCGCCGGTGGATAAAATCTCTACACTGTGACTGTGAAGAGACTGGGCAAACACTACTATATCAGTTTTATCAAAAACGGATATAAGAGCCCGGTTAATTTTAATAGGCCTATTATTTAAGAGTGGATTGTCTAACATAAAAATTGTTATGAATTAATTGTATTGCTTCAATAAGGGCCACTCCCTCTAGCGCCTGTATTTTATTCTTTAGCGAATTCACGGTTTCATTAAGAGAGACATCACATTTTTTTTGTACCAAGATGGGTCCACCGTCCACCTCACCTGTTACAAAATGAACAGTACATCCCGTTTTCGTATCGCCATTATTTAATACCTCCTGATGAACGTTGGTATCCATACCTCCGGCATATTTTGGCAGTAGTGATGGGTGAACGTTTAACAGCCTGTCTTGCCATACAGCACAAAACTTTTCGGATAGGATGCGCATAAACCCTATCAACAGAACCAGGTCTACATCGTGGGCCCGTAGTGTTGTTGATAGTTCTTGATCAAAAACCACCCGATCTTTATCTTTATGAGAAATAAACACGGCAGGAATATTATGGTTGTTGGCGCGCTCTAAAATGTAAGAACTCTTTCTGTTTGAGATAACCACAGACACCTCAGCTTTTAGCTTTCCAGACCCAACAGCATCCAAAATAGCCTGAAGGTCTGTGCCCTTTGTGGATCCAATTATTCCAAGCTTAATTTTTTTCATTATTAAAAAGATCGCCCATCTTTAACAAACTCAACCACCTGTTTACAAACACTGACCTTAAAAAAACTCAAAACGTTGAAAGTAATTCATTCATATGGTTTATACGTTTTTGAATGAGATCATCTGTACCTATATCTGTTCTGTGAAACAAAGGCCCCCTTACGGTAGATATTTCCTTTTCTGAAATTGATTCCGCCTCAGCAAGAGTGTCTGCCACACCCACCACGGCAATAGTCCTGCTACCTGATTCGACTAGCCGCCCCTCTTTGATATCCACCGAAGCGAAAAAAAGCCCATCCTGATTTGAAACACCGGAAACGTCAATCCCCCTCCCCTTTACGGGATTTCCAGGATATCCTTCCGGAACGGCATATTTACAGACGGTTGCCTTATTGGCAAATCGAACGTCTACCTGACCGAGGGATCCGTCCGCGATGGCAAGGCAAATATCAATAAAATCTGACTCCAAAAGAGAAAGTACATTTATAGCCTCGGGGTCTCCAAGTCGAGCGTTATATTCAATAAGCTTCACACCGCTATCTGTGGCCATAAAGCCGCCATAAAGAACCCCCCTATAACCTTCCCCAAACTTCGCTTTTATAGCCTTGGCGGTGGCAGTGTTGATAGTCTTTGCATCTAAAATATTATCATTACTTAAAAAAGGTAACCCATGATTAACATCAGAATATGTTCCCATACCCCCAGTGTTAGGTCCACGGTCGCCCTCATAGGCACGCTTGTGGTCTTGAACCACTGGCATATGTTTTAAGCTCTCCCCATCACAAAAACTCATAAGAGAGAATTCTTGACCTACAAACTTTTCTTCTACCACAAAGCTACCTCCTCTATCTAACAACTCTTGACAATATGCCAAAGCTTCATTGTGGGAGTGTAAATGGTCTCCGGCAACCTTTACCCCCTTTCCACCCATAAGCCCATCATATTTCACTACATAGTTTTCTTTTAACTCTTTTAAGAAGGCATCAACACCTTTCATAGAAACAAAAGCTTGAAAGAGGGGGCCTCCCGGAACTCCATATTCCCGCAGGAGGTTTCGGGTAAAGGTTTTAGACGTTTCTAGCAGGGCAAGGTTTTTTTTAGGACCAACAGTCTTTATGTCGGCATCCCATAGGGCATCAGCAACGCCGTTTTCCAGCGGCTTTTCTGGACCTATAATAGCAAGAGATGCGGAAATCTCTTGTGCGTAGTGGACCACAAAGCCTGGATCGTTAATTTCACCGACCTTTAGTTCAACACAGAGATCTGCAATACCCGGGTTCATATTGGACGCTAGACAATAGAGATTTTTTTTTCGGGACGACTTATTCAGAGCGCGGACAATAGCATGCTCCCGGGCCCCAGAGCCAACAACTAATATATTATATCCACTCATCATTTTTCGCTGTGAGCACACCACCAACATTTCCGGTATTAACAACCCCTTTTGGTTCTATGATCATAATTTGGCATTCGGCAGTTGCGGTAGGCTTGTGTTCGATACCCCTTGGAACAATGATCATTTCCCCTTTAGACAGTGTTACGGTCCTGTCTCGGAATTTAATGGTAAGCTCACCACATAGGACAATAAACGTTTCATCAGTATCTTCATGTTTATGCCAAACAAAATCACCCACTACCTTTACAAGTTTGAACTGGTAATCATTCATCTCAGCTATTATTTTTGGGGACCAGAGGTCCGAAAATTTTTTAAACTTTTCAGAAAGATTTATTGATTTCAAAGAAAGCTCTAGTGATAGTTGTTTTTACCATTGCGGTCATCCTCACGCATAGTTTCCATTTCAGCAATCTTGGCCTCATCAATATCATTGGCAACGTAATTACCATCTAGGCATGCCATACAGGGACGGTCGATATAATGGTTTCCTCTGCGGGTTACCGCCTCAACGAGGTAATCAATGCTTTGATAAAGTAAGGCATCTACCCCCATAAACTCTTCAATCTCACTTTCTGTCATATTCCCCGCAATTAACTCTTTTTTAGTTGGCATATCAACACCGTAAAAACAAGGAGATTTGACTGGCGGACAGGCCACGGCGAAATAAACTTCCTGGGCCCCAAAGTCTTTTAGCATTCGTACAATTTCCCGACTTGTGTTACCTCTGACAATACTATCATCCATAATCATGACCTTTTTGTCGCGGATTTCCAGCTCTTGTGGTACAAGTTTATATTTAACAGACTTTTTCCGCTCTGCCTGTCCTGGCATAATAAATGTTCGGCCGATGAATGTATTTTTGTATAAACCCTCTGAATAGCGAACACCCAACTCATGAGCAAAAGACAGGGCCGCCGTATTGGCCGTACTTGGAGCAGGGATGACAATGTCTGGATTTTTATCAGGATATTTATTTTGCCATGCTTTTGCTAGATTTTGTCCCATGCGTAGGCGAGACCGATACACACTGACATCATTTAGGGTGGCGTCAGGGCGGGCGAAATACACATATTCAAAAATACAGGGATTAAACGTTTTTTTTATAAGCCGCCTGTTGAACACCTTTCCATCTTCATTCACATAGATTAGCTCACCAGGAAGGACAGTTCCTGAGGGTTCATACCCCATTGCATAAAACATGGTGTTTTCAGATGCAAAAATATAATCTTTACCACCATTTCCATTTGATCTTTGACCTTTAACCAGCGGGCGAATTCCCTGTGGATCACGGAAAACAACAAGGCCTTTTCCAATAATAATGGATGTAACAGAATAGGCACCTTTTACTTTGTTATAAATATTTTTGACAGCTTCACACAACAGTTCAAAGAACTCTTCGCTGGTCTGTGGTGGGACATCTTGATGTAGTTCGTCAGCAAATAAATGCAGAAGAACTTCGGAATCGCTGGTTGTATTTAGGTAGCGCGTCTCTGTTTTAATTACCTCTGAGGCTAGCTCATTATAGTTTGTTAAATTACCGTTGTGAGCAAGGGCAATACCGTACGGCACAGAGGTCCAAAAGGGCTGGACCTCGCCATGGCTAAACCCACCGTGGGTGGGATAACGGTTGTGGGAAATACCGATATTACCGGTAAGCAATTTCATATTCTCATTATTAAAAACTTCTTTTGCTAACCCCATTCCTTTTTCTTTGTGCATGCGGTTATCATATGTCATAATACCGGCAGCATCTTGCCCCCGATGCTGTAGATGAACAATACTATCATAGAGCTCAGTAGCGACTGGCTTATGAGAAAAAATTCCAGCGATGCCACACATTAGATTATATCCACCAGCTTTGGGGCAATTCCCACATATGACTGGGGAGATAAAGACAGCAGTGTTTTTTTATCTTCTTTAGATATATTTAACCCACAAACAAATTCCACTAAGGATTTCTTATTAATGGTCTGTCCCTGTGTTAGAGTTTTTAATGCTTCATAGGAGTCCGCCTTTCCGTTTTTCCGCATAACAGTCTGAACCGCTTCCGCCAGCACCTCCCAGTGCCTGTCCAGCTCATTTTTCATATGGGGTTTGTTGATGGCAATGCGCTCTAGGCCTTTGGTAATATTATCTAAAGCAAGATATGAGTACCCCATAGCAACACCCTGATTACGTATAGAAGTGGAATCGCTTAGATCGCGCTGCATTCTGGAGATAGGAAGTTTTACTGCCAGGTGATTCAGAAGAGCATTGGCAATTCCCATATTTCCTTCCGCGTTCTCAAACTGGATTGGGTTTATTTTATGAGGCATAGTAGACGAACCCACCTCCCCTTTCACTTTTTTTTGTCCTAAAACACCTCGGCTGATGTAGCCCCATATGTCCCGGCAGAGGTCGGTGAGTATGGAGTTTACCCGCACTAACTGGTGGTAGCTTTCTGTCAATGAATCATGGGGCTCTATTTGTGTGGTAATAAGGTTTGGTTTAAGAGCCAAAGACTTGATGAATTTTGATGCAAATCGTGGCCAGTTTGTTTTTGGGTAGGCGGAGACGTGAGCGGACCAGGTGCCAGTAGCTCCGCTAAACTTTCCCAACAGGGAATGAGACCAAATTTGATTAATCTGACGGTCAATCCTTCCACAAAACACAGCCATTTCTTTTCCAAAAGTTGTAGGTGTGGCGGGCTGTCCATGGGTTAAGGAGAGCATGGAAGTATTTTTATATTTCCGTGCCAACTTTATCAACTTATTGTTCGCAGATTTTAACGCAGGAAGGTAAACCTGTTTTAATCCATCCCGCCACATAAGAGAATACGACAGGTTGTTTACATCTTCAGAGGTTAGAGCAAAATGAATCCAAGGATGAAGGGATTTTTTGAGCTTACTTTGCAAATAATATTCAATCGCTTTTACATCATGGTTGGTAGTGAGCTCAAGGTTCTTGATCTTTTGAGCTGCTGCAGTGTTGAAGTTTTGATAAATTTTCCGCAGTCGATCTTTTTCCTCTTTTGAAAAAGTCGGAAGTTCTTTTATAGTTTTTTCGTTTCCCAATGCGATGAGATATTCGATCTCCACATTTAGGCGGTATCGCATTAGAGCAGATTCAGAAAAGTATAAGGAAAGTGCCTTTACGCTATCTGCATAACGCCCGTCAAGTGGTGAGAATGCGTTTAATTGTCTAGACACCAAAAATGCGTTTTACGGCTAACGCACAATTGCCCGGGTCAATTACCGTGAGCACTGGTGTGTTGCTTGGCATTTGCAGTGTAGAGTGAATATTCACCAGCATATCCGCTTTATCTGAAAAGGGAGGACAGCCTAAGGTGGGAAATTCAGAGTTGGCAGCGACAAACCCAGAAAGGGCATTTGAACGACCAGCAATGGTGATATAAACAATATCTTTCTTTTTTTTATTTGCACTTAAGATATCTAAAACCTTTACCGGCTCTTTATGAGCCGACGCGGCATACTGCTCCCATATAATTCCATATTCATCTAGCTTATCGGTGATTTTTTTTGCGTGCAGTTCATCTGATGTTGAACCCATAATAATAACTGCTTTCATAATATATCCTTAAGATTTTCGTTAATTCTTTTTTGAGCCTCCTTGTCGGCATCAGGAAATGGAAAAGTTTCCCCTGTAATAGTTTCATAGAGATATATATATCGGCTGGACAGCTCTACAACCAGATCTTCCGGTGCTTCAGGTAGGGCCTCATCATTATATGGATCGCAATTATCCACGAACCACAGTCGCAGGAACTCTTTATCAATATTTTGGGGCTCCTGTTTTGATGCCATTCGCTTGTTGTATGTTTCATTGATCCAGTACCGGCTAGAGTCGGGAGTATGGATTTCATCAATAAGTATAATCTTTCCATCAGAATCTCTTCCCATTTCATATTTGGTGTCCACCAAAATCATACCGTTATTAGCAGATTTTTTCTGGCCAAAGGTAAACAACTCTAATGCTTTTTGACTACAATAATCCCAATCCCCCTTTGTCATCCATCCCTCACTCACAATTTCTAATGGTGCGATAGGGCGGTCGTGATGTTCTTCTTTTGTGGTGGGAGTAAGCATGTTTGTATCTAGTTTTTGGTTTTTTTTGAGACCTTCCGGAAGAATATTGCCGCAATATTCACGGTCTCCGTTGTTATAGACTGTCCATAAGGATGTGCTGGTGCTGCCAGTAATATATCCACGAACAACAAATTCAATAGGAAAAACATCGCATTTATTTGCCAGAGTTACATTCGGATCGGGCACATCAATTACCTGGTTAGGGATAATATGTTTTGTTTGTTCAAACCACCAGGCACTGGTCAGGTTCAAAACCTGTCCCTTAAAGGGGATGGAAGCGAGAACGCGATCAAAGGCACTTTGGCGGTCAGTAGTAATTAGTGCAATTTTGTCTCCTAGGTCATATTGATCACGAACCTTGCCGGTTTTTTTGAGGCCAGAGGGAAGATGAGTTGAGGTTAGCGTGTTGTTTAGTTCCGCCTTAATACGACCCTTATAGTGTTTAGTTGATTCTATAGCATTCATGAGATAGTGGATTGTATAATATGTGAGTGTTTAAAATTTTCTTTAAAACAGTATTAAAATTACCGCTATTTATGGACACATTCCATATAACGCCATATTTTAATTTGGTCAAACTATGAATTTCGAATCGCCCCCTAAGAGATTCAAACTTTGCACGCCCGCGCACATCTTCTTTATGACACACCAAAAATGACGCCGTGTTTTTATTGGACACAGTTTCACTGATAAACTCTTTGTTTGAATTATAGAGCTCTCCAGATGCGTCAATTTTCCTTAGGGTCTCATCTCTATTTCCGCTTGTTGAGATTTCCCAATAGCTCTGACGGGAGACAGCTACATCATACCCTAGCCGGGTTAATGCACTATTAACAGACACGGCTTCGTTATCGGTAATGATCATATTTATAAACCACTCTGTTGCTCCCGGACTTGCTGTGTGCTCTCTCATTTTGTAGCGGGGGTTGCAGTAAGAGAGTTTATGATCAGTGGCCGGGTTACCTTTTTCTATAAATTCTTTCATTGAAAAAAAGATAACATCCCCGCTTTTCGTTCGCTCTGGGTGAGGCATCATGGCCATGACATTTCCCTGGGAATTGCACACCGCTGCCAGGTTATATGTGGACCCATTAGGATTGGTGGGGAATTCATCCACCACATCACCACTGTCATCGCAGTAGCGGTAAACAGCCTGATCATTGATAATCATTTTTTTTAAAAGTTCATCCGGGATGATAAACCTCCCCTCTCCGTGAGCCAAAGGAATGGTTATAAAATCACGACTCTTTAAATGGCGCGTAAAAGCACAACGCGTTGGAGAAACTGACATTTGCAGATTGGCCCAGGTGTTGTAATAACCCACACCTACCACATGTCCTCCCCTTACCCGCTTGTTATCAGTAAGCGCCACACCGAGACGGTGATTTTCCAACCCCGGGACAAGCCCGCTTTCTACCAAAATCTGGGCTCCATTGCAGATACCTAGTACGGGTTTCCCCGCAGCCGCTTCTATTTTAACTTGGTCCATAATGGGGTCTAGAGCCGCAATAACACCAGCCCTAGATCGATCTTCGTAGGAAAATCCGCCTACGATTATATAGCCATCAAACTCAGACAATATTTTTGTTGACTCATTCCATAGAAACTCAACAGGGTTTAGTCCTACGCGGTGGCAGGCCATATGTGTTTCACGCTCTGTGTTAGAGCCAGGAAACTGAATGATTGCAATTTTTGCCTTAGATTTCACAAAAAGTTTTTAACCATCTGTTTATTTTTAGGATTGTTTTCTCACTCATTTCCTTGCCGATAGCATAGTCAAAGAATTCTCTGTTAGCTTCCAGTTGATCAAATAATATCTTTGCCTACTTAGACCACTTTGTACTAAAGGAGTCCTCTGTGCCAGACAACAAAAACAATACTGGTGGTTTTTTCACAAGATCACTATGTAATTTTAATTTATAATGTAATGGTTCATTATTGTCCCTGGTATAGAGTTGACTAACAACAAAAGACAACACAAAAAAAATAACAATATTTGCTTCAAAGCACCCTAACACCACCGTTCCCACTAACAACAGTCCCAATTTGATATATTTCTGTTAACTCTTTTAACACCCTCTTCACAGTTTTAAGGTCATTAACATCAACAACAATGACCATCCCTATACCGAGGTTGAAGGCGCGAAACATTTCCCTTTCATCCACATTGCCAATGGATTGCATTACATCAAAGACGGGTAAGGTGGGCCACGATCCTCTTTGAATTTCCACCCCACAACCATCCGGTAAAATCCGGGGAATATTTTCCACCAAACCACCACCGGTGATATGGGCAATCCCTTTAACATCAACCCCTGACCCTAATACTGAAAAAACATGATTAGTGTAATTTATATGTGGTTCAAGTAAAGTAAGCCCAATAGGCTTGTCAAGTTCAGGAATAAAATCATTAACATTATATCCTCCAGTTTCAAAAAAGAGCTTTCGAGCAAAAGAGTATCCATTGGTGTGTATCCCGCTGGACGGCAACCCTAGGACCACATGGCCATCCTTAATTTTTTCACCGGTGATAATGTTGTTTTTTTCAACCACACCGGTAACGATACCCACCAGATCGTGCTCGCCGGGTAGGTAGGTGTCAGGCATCTCAGCTGTCTCGCCACCAACCAAAGAAACACCAGTGTCCCGGCAAGCTTTTACCATCCCAGAGATAATCTCTTCTATAATATCCGGTCTCAATTTATCGTTGGCAATATAATCCAGAAATGTGAGTGGCCGTGCTCCCATGACTAAAATATCATTTACACAAGCGCTTAAAAGATCAATTCCGATGGTATCAAACTTACCCACCTTTCTAGCGATAATGGTTTTTGTCCCCACGCCGTCAATACTTTGAACCATGACAGGGTTCTCGTATTTATCTAAAACAGGCTTCAGATCATAAAGGGAACCAAAACCACCCAACCCTGTGAGAACATTTGATGTAAAGGTTGACCTTACCCCCTTTTTGATGCGACTCACCGCCTCATTCCCCGCGTCTATGTCAACACCAGACGATTTATAATCCAACTTACTCATAGTTTATCACGCAAGCCATTTCTCCAAGCTTCCCTTGCATTAATAACTGCGAGATTCACCGCTTCATTGATACCTATTGATTCACCACCAGTAGTTCCTATATCAGAGGCGATCACACTATAGTCTAAAAAAACAGATTGAACTTTTTCAATATTTTCCCGGGAGACCTCTGCCACAAAGCCACTCGTTTCTGAAAAAAGAATTTTTGTAAGGGAAAGGTCACTTTCAATATGCACTTTACAGCCAATACTGTTTCCGAAAGTCATTTCCGCCAGGGCTGATGCTATACCACCATCAGCGATATCATGGCACGATAAGAGCAGGTTTTGATCAATACAATCGGTAATGGCAAATATCTGTTTTTTTACTTCATCTAAACTAGGCTTTGGCAACTGCGCACCCAGCTCATTATAGAGAGAATAATAGACCGACCCCCCCAGCTCATCTTTCCGTTCACCGATCATTAAAACAACAGAATTGGGTTGTTGAAAAGACATAGTCACCGCGCTATTCACGTTTTTAAGTCGGCCCAAACAGCATACGATAGGGCTTGGAGGAATAGCACAGTTTTTTGATTCATTATAAAAGCTCACATTTCCCGCAATAATGGGTGTGGCATCATTAGGACTATCTTTCAGGGTGATAGCATGGCATGCATCAGAAATTCCACGGACGCTTTCTACAAACTCCCACATTTGATGGGGCTTTTCAGGACTGCCAAAACAAAGACAATCTGAAACAGCGTGGGGTGTAGCGCCCACAGCGGCCACATTACACATAGCTTCCACAACGGCATTCACACCACCCCAATATGGATTAATAAGACCGTGGCGTGGGTTTTGGTCTGTAGACAGAGCTATGCCTATATTGCGGATTTCTTCCGGATAATTTTTAGAATTGAACGGTGCTAAAACGCCAGCATCAGCCAATCCCGTTTCGGTGTAGACTCTTCCCTGAACCTGTTTATCATAGGCCTCAAATATGGGTTCCCGGCTGGCCATATTTTCGTGGGCTAAAATTTTCAGTAATGTTTCATTAAAATCGTAAGGTTCTGGAATGTCCGGTTCCGAAAAACGCTGTTGCCGAGATTTATAAGGACGATCATACAAAAAACCTTTTGTTATTTCCGCTGCTGGGGCGTTGATAATTTCCTCTTCTCCGTTATGTACAATATATTGGCCGTCGTTGCGGATTCTACCAACGACAGACGCCTGTGCGCCCTTACTCACGCCGGGCAGGTCAAACACTCTATTATAATGTTCCAGGATTAATGGCGTCACCTCGGGAGGTGAGACCCACATAAACCGCTCCTGGGTTTCGCTGCATAGATAAACTGACGGATGAAGATTATCCATACCTATATGAATTTTATCCATCCACACCTCTGAGCCGTATCCCGACGTTTCTGCCAACTCTACGCTAGCGCAGGCCACGCCGCCTGCCCCTAGGTCCTTAAAACCCATATTTTCAATGAGCCCATTTTTTTTTAGAACATCAAACAGCGCATAAGATGATTTCAACAAATGGCGCTCTAGAAAAGCATTAGGTTCCTGCACCGCTCCCTTGTTTTGTTCCTTTTTATCCTCTTCTAACTCTAAAGAGGCAAAACTTGCACCACCAAACCCACTGTTATCGGTGGGCTTTCCAACCAAAATAAGGTCATATCCATCGGCGCCCTGTGGTGCATAGGAATGTAGAATGTGATCTTCCCTAACAATGCCTAATGTAACCAGCGTGACAAGGCAGTTTTCGTTGTAGCCTTGGTGGTAGTATATATCACCACCAACATTGGGAATTCCTAATGGATTACTATAACCAGCAATTCCTGCGACCACGCCATCATGTATCCACTTGGTCTTATTGCTATTAATCTCTCCAAAACGGAAGGAGTCAGTACAGGCAATAACCTCAGCGCCCATGCACATAACATCTCGGACATTGCCTCCCACTCCTGTGGCAGCTCCTTCATAAGGGACTAGCTGAGATGGATGGTTATGTGATTCATGGCTCATAACAACACACCAGCGATTACCCTTATTGTCTTTAGTAACAGCCACAACGCCAGCATCTTCTTTAGCGCCCAGAACAACGTCGGGTCCATCGGTAATAAACTGTTTTAAGTGGGTCCGGCTACTTTTATATGCACAGTGCTCAGAGCCCTGAATAGAAAACAAAATAAGCTCTGAAAGAGATGGAGCCCTGCCAAGCATATCATTTTGGATTTTTAAGGCCTCTTCTGTGGTGAGAGGAATATTGAGCTCTTCTAGTTTTGACTTAATTTTTTGATTACTTAGGCCACTAAAATCAACAATTTCTTTTGTTAAAGGCATTAGCGAATTATAGTTTCGTGACGCTGGGGCCCTACAGAGACAATTTTAATAGGACATTCCACCTCACTCTCTATAAAGTTTATATAATGTTTTAAGGTTTGAGGAAGAGCGTCATACCCTTTATTCCAGACATTGTCCGTCAGGTCTCCCCAACCAGACAATATTTTATAGATAGGTTTAGCCTTACGATAAGATGTTAAACTGGCAGGCATTTCTTTAATTTTATTACCTTTCACATCGTAAGCAATACACACAGGTAGTTCATCAAAACCGTTTAAAACGTCTAGCTTAGTGAGGGCAATTTCAGTGAGGCCGTTCACCCTTACGGCCTGCCTTACCTGTACCAGGTCTAGCCAACCCACACGTCGCGGCCGACCGGTTGTGGTACCATATTCACCACCTTTTTCTCGAAGTGTTTCAGCCTCATTGTCTTGAATTTCCGATGGTAGGGGACTTTCACCTACACGGCTCAAATAAGCCTTTACCACCCCGATAATACGCCCAACTTCTCTAAAACTAACACCAGTACCCGTCGAAATATGGCCTGCGGCTGTATTAGAAGAGGTGGTAAACGGATAAACTCCATGGTCCACATCTAAACTAATACCCTGAGCACCTTCAAATAATATAGATTTACCAGACTTGTGGGCATTATACAGCTCTACAGATGTGTCACAAATATATTCAGAGAGCTGTTTACCATAGCTCAAATAAGCACTAAAGATATCTTCTAAGGTTATTTCTAAAAATTTTCCTAGTGACTTTTCAATCAAGCCTTTTGCAAAGCTATAGCCTTTCTCCAGTTTTTCTTGAAATACGTCAGGCTCTAAAAGGTCTACCATACGGATTCCATTGCGAAACATTTTATCTGCATAGACAGGCGCGATTCCTCGCCTAGTACTGCCAGCGGCGAGTTGACCTTGATGCCCAGACAGAGCACTATCTAAAACAATATGGTAAGGCATAATAACATGAGCCCTATCGCTAACCATAAGCTTAGGACAGACCCCTTTTTCTTTTATATAGGCAATTTCGTCTAGGAGCGCTTTTGGGTCTACTACCACACCATTTCCAATAACTGAAGTGGGTGTTCCATATACAATACCGGAAGGAATAAGGTGAAGCTTAAAAGTGATACCATCTACTATAATGGTATGGCCAGCATTGTTACCCCCGTGGAAACGAACCACATAGTCAGAATCACCGGCAAAAAAATCTGTAATTTTCCCCTTACCTTCGTCGCCCCACTGAGCGCCGACAATAGCGGTGATGTTAGATGGGTAGGAATTCAAGAATCAAAAAGTCTTAAAGCACTAATAGAGCCAGAGATAAATCATTAAATATGTAATATAAACAGGCTGAAGGTTACAGAGAATAATTCATAAGGAAAAAGTTTCAAATTAAACTGAACAAAAAAAATCAGCGCAAAAGGAGAAAAGGTTCATTTAATATGTCATTTGGAAATTCTCCCTGTTTGTCTTTAAGAAAATAACTAAAAAAAGATAGGGCAACTTTATTTGTTATTGCCACTGCTTTTTTGGCTGAAATTGGGCCCGTTTCAAGAAACCTGTCAGTTAACGGTGAAAACAAGGGTGCATCACAAAAATCAAGATGACGAGAGTTTTTTAAAACAAGCTGGAAGTTTTTTTCGGGAGAGGATTTTGTAAAAGTGTTAACTAAATTGGGACTTGTAGGATAGTCAGAGTCACCCCAGTGTGGTCGACCTAAATAAATAAAAGGTTGGCTTATTCCGGAATTTAAAACGTTTATGGAGAGAGGGTTCATCCAGCTGTCTAAAACTAAGCACGAGCGAAAACGCTTATCCTCAAAGGCAACTTGAATTGCCGTTGCGCCACCATAAGAATGCCCCAAAACACCAACTCTATTTAAATCCATTAAACCATTAAAATGTATAGCTTGATTTTTTTTTATTAGTGTATCTAATAAAAACTGAACATCTGCAACTCTAGTGTTCAATTGCTTTCTCCTGATTTGTACACTATCAGGGTGTCCGGTTATATCAGAACGGTAGTCTGCTACAGTTCCATCTTGAAATAAAGTTAAGTTACAGTCATAGGGATGATCTAGAGATGCCACAACAAACCCGTGGCTAGTAAGCTCCTCAATGAGAGCAGAGTGTATCTGTCTCATTCCTGTTAATCCGTGAGATAAAATAAGCACAGGATAGGGAGCACTTGTAAGGTCTGGACTTGCGTTTAAATAGGAGTTTGTTTTTACTAGATTGATGTGTCCAGCCATCCAGCCGGGAAAACCCCCAGCAGACCCTATCATTTCCGCCCGGATAGTTATATTATCAATGTATGGTTCAGGGACTCTCCCTCTTATATCATTGGAGGGATACCACACTTGAACCATAATCTTTCTATAGTCGTTGGGGTTCTCATGTGTAAACCATTCCAGCCGGGTGGAGTCGATCCACTGAAAGGTTTGAGTTCCTATAGAGTAGGGACCTGTAGGGGTTGGTAAAGAAAAAACAGGAACCACAAAAGGAAGAAAAGCAGAGAACAAAAAATAGACTAAAATGAGAGACTTTCCCCACAGGGGCTTCTCTCCTCCCTTTTTATAAAAGAGAAAAACAATTAAAAACAATAGATAGGCAGGTACCATCTGCCACCTCTGTGACTCAAGATAAAAATGTAAAAAACACACCAGAAGCCCACCAAAAAGAGAGTACAAAAACAGTTTTTTATCTTCACGAAATAAAAGATAAATTATCCAAAGCAAAGAGCTTAAAATTATAATTTCAAGAGGTCTCACAGCAGTATAGATTAAGTGTTTTTGAGAAACTAAACCAAGAAGGAAAACCATGTCATTCCAAAAATTAAATTTTGCAAAAAAAGATAGACACGAGATGTTGAACAAATCAAAAACCCTACTAGAAGAGATGAAAAGACGCAGGACGGTCAGAGAATTTTCAAGCGAAAAAATCCCACTGGAGGTAGTGGAAAACGCCATCAAAACAGCTGTCTCTGCACCGTCCGGAGCTAACAAAGAGCCCTGGACATTTGTAATTATTACAGACAAAGGAGTTAAAGAAAAAATTCGAACAGCCGCAGAAAAAGAAGAAAAAGAGTTTTACTCTCGCCGGGCAACACGAGAGTGGCTGGAAGATTTAAACCCGTTTGAAACAAACTGGAATAAATCATTTATTGAAACTGCCCCTTGCTTGGTTGTCGTTTTTAAACAGATATATGAGCTTGAAAAAAAACAAAAACGTAAGAACTATTATGTGAACGAGTCAGTAGGCATTGCATCAGGGTTTTTGTTAATGGCTCTCCACCAAATTGGGCTGGCAACCCTAACTCACACACCCAGCCCTATGGGATTTTTGGAAAAAGTACTTAAACGTCCGAAAAACGAAAGAGCGTTTCTGCTTATTCCCGTAGGATACCCCTCAAGAGGTGCGCAGGTACCGGTATTAAATAAAAAAACATTCTCAGAGTCTGTAATAACCTGCTATTCTTAATTGCCCTGGGTCTTTGTTGGCAAAAGCCCTTAGTTTAAATGAATAAAATTAGTCTACATTGTAATTAATTTTTACTTTAAAGGTCAGTTTTTATAAAACTTTTAAACAGGAGGAACCGTTGAAAACTATCATTTACCATAACCCCAGATGAAGCAAAAGCCGAGAGGCCGTGTTGCTTCTCAGAAGATCCGATACAGAGCTGGGGGTTGTAGAATATTTAAAACACCCCCTCAATAAGAAAGAATTGATGGGCCTATCTCAAAAGCTTAACCTCCACCCTAAAGATTTTATCAGAAAAAGAGAATCTGCTTTTAAAGAGCAAGGGTTAAAAGATAAACAAGAAGACAGGGAAGCGCTTTTTAGTGCGATGGAAAAGTACCCAAAAATTATGGAGCGACCCATTGCGGTTAGGGGAATGAACGCTGTGATTGGTCGTCCACCTGAAAAAGTGCTTTCTCTTCTAGATAAATAAAACAACCTAAAAAGGGGTTTTAAGTGAGGAAGGTTACATTAGGAAGAACAAAAGTAAAGGTTTCTGCTGTTAGCCTGGGAACATGGTCATATGGAGGGGCAAACACTTCTGGTGGAAGGTCTGTGGGTTGGGCAGGCCAGGAAAAGCGAGACTCTCAAAAAGCTCTTAACAAAGCGTGGGAATCAGGGATTAACCATTGGGATACTGCCGATGTTTATGGAGATGGCAGATCAGAGAAGGTAATTGGCTCTATGTGGGATTCGGTTCCACGTGATGAAATATTTTTGGCGACCAAGGTTGGGTGGGACCAGGGGGCATATCCCCACTGGTATAACCCGGATCACATGCGAAAAAAAATGGAACAGTCCTTAGCAAACCTAAAAACAGAATGTGTTGACCTTCTCTATCTACATCACTGCAATTTTGGAAAAAACGATGAATATTTTGATGATGCTTTGGAAATAGTTTGTCGTTTTAAAGAGGAAGGAAAAATAAAGTTTTCCGGTCTTTCGGATTGGGATCTAAAAAAAATAATGAAGTTTATTAAAAGGGCAAACCCCGATGTGGTTCAACCGTATCGAAATATTTTTGAGGACACTTATAAACTAAGCGGACTGCAGAAACACATTGAAGAAAACGATAGGGGTGTTTGTTTCTTTTCGCCGCTTATGCATGGCCTCTTAACGGGAAAGTATGTGGAGACCGTAGATTTTCCTGAAGGCGATTTTAGAAAAAACATCAAAGCCTTTCAGGATAGGGATATAATAAGTTTGTTTCAAACAAATGCTGAGCGCCTAAAAAACAAATTTGACAAACACCCCAACCCAGTGATGCATGGCGTCATTGATACCCTGACCTCTGACTCAAAAAACAGCTGTGTATTGTTGGGACAAAGAAACGAAAGCCAGGTTGAAACAGCCAAAACCTTAGGGGTGTTAATTGAAGAAGAAAAAGTGGCCTGGGTTAAGGGGCTTTATCGTCCATAAATATGATTAGACCAATTTGTTTGTTTTGGGCTAACCCTTTTCGATATAGGTTCGAAAATTTTATGTAAAAAAACTTTTTACTAATTAAAACAGTTGTCTAATTAAATGCTTAATAAGAAAAAACAGGAACAAACCATGAAAAACTTAATCAAATTAATTTTTTTGTTAGTAGCTGTTGTTGTTTCACAGGAAAGGCCGATATCTACCTACTCAATTGTTGCCTACGATGAAAGCACGGGAGAGTTGGGTGTGGCTGTTCAGAGCCACTGGTTTTCTGTAGGATCTATCGTACCTTGGGCAAAGGCCGGAATAGGAGCGGTTGCAACCCAGTCGTTTGCAAGGGTTGAATATGGCCCTGATGGGCTACGGATGATGGAGGAGGGCCTTACCGCAGGCCAGGCACTAGAAAAGCTTGTCGCTGCAGACCAGGGTAGGGCCGTTAGACAGGTAGGAATGGTGGACTCAAAGGGAAACACCGCTGTTCATACGGGAGAGAAGTGTATTGAGTTTGCAGGACACAAAACAGGGAAAAATTATACAGTTCAGGCAAACCTTATGGAAAGGCCGACAGTATGGCATATAATGTCTCTTGCGTTTGAAACAGCAGAAGGTGACCTTGCTGACAGAATGATGAGCGCGCTTGAGGCGGCAGAAGAAGAGGGTGGAGACCTGAGGGGTCGGCAGTCAGCGTCTATGCTTATTGTAGCGGGGGAACCAACAGGAGTTCCCTGGAAAGATGTTGTGCTAGACCTAAGGGTGGAAGACCACCCAGAGCCTCTAAGACAACTAAAGAGGCTAATACGGATTCATAAAGCATATAAACACGCAAACAAAGGTGACCACTATATGGAAACAGGGGAGATTGAAAAAGCGCTTGTAGAATACAACCATTCCTCGGGGTACTATCCAGAAAACCCGGAGTTAAGATATTGGACGGCGGTTGCGTTGGTTGGGAAGGGCAGGCTTGATGAAGCCCTTCCAATTTTCAGAGATGTTTTTAGGGAGGCTCCACAGCTTAGAGCGCTAACCCCAAGAATAGTGCCCTCAGGGCTAATTCCGGATGACCCATCAAAATTAGATAAAATATTAAAGCTTGATTAAAATATATTTGTATAATACAATATAATGAGGCAGGCCTTAAAAGAATATCTATATAATGACTCCACGTTCGAGATTTTTGGAGCAGGGCACATTGTTGGCCTGGTTGTATCGGTGCTGCTTATTGTTTTTATTCCTTTGTTTTCGTTAAAATATCTAAGTAAAGACTCTCAAGCAAGGTTTGGAGCTATAATTGGATATATTGTGATGTTAAGTTATCCAGTTTGGATTGTTTTAGAGTTGGCTGCCGGCACATTTAGCACAACCCTTCACCTACCGGTTCATTTGTGCAGAATATCTAACCTGTTAATCCCACTGGTTATGGTAAAGAGACATTTTCTTACTTTTGAAATATTATTTTTTTGGGGATTGAGTGGCACTCTTCAGGGCGCTATAACACCAGACATTTCTGCAGGGTTTCCCCACTTTTATTATTTTAGATTTTGGATTGCCCACAACGGACTGGTGCTCGCGTTGGTATACGCGGCGGTTGTCTACAAAATGTGGCCAACACCAAAAAGTATCAAGAAGTCATTTTTGGCACTAAATCTTTTCTTAATTTTTGCTATGATAGTCAATCTAGTTCTTGACGCTAATTATTTTTGGATATGCGGAAAGCCAGTAACACCAATTGGAGAACATGTGCCTACAATTCTTGACTTTATGGGTCCCTGGCCTTGGTATATTGTTGCTGCTGAGTTTGTAGCACTAATACATTTTTTGATAGCATACACCCCGTTTTACTTTATTAATAAAAGGAAGGTATAGATAATTAAAATGGATAAAACGCGCTGGCTCTTTTTTGTTATTATGGCTTGGTTTATAACCTCCTGTGACCCATTAATCACTACTTTTGATGATGTGGAAAGTGCGGTGTTATATAGAGCCAGAAACACTACATCTACACCTGCTAATAATAGCACCCTTCAAGTGATGACCTGGAACATCCGTTTTGGCATAGGACGGCTACCTTTTTTTGGTGATTCTTGTGGTGACAGGTCTATATTTACTGAAAACGAAGTTATGACAACATTGGACTCTATTGTAGCCAAAATTAATAGCCTAGACCCGGACATTGTTTTGTTTCAGGAGATTGATACCGAATCTAAACGAACGGCATACATTGATCAGGTACAATGGATATTGGATCATACAAACTTAAACTATGGCGCGTTTGCATCTATGTGGAAATCCCAGGTGATACCCAGCGATGGAATCGGTAGAATTGACGCCGGAAACGCTGTCTTAAGCAAGTGGAAAATTGAAAGTGCAGATCGGATCCAGTTGCCGCTTCGTGGAGACCAGGATGGCCTGACCCAGCTATTTTATCTTCGCAGAAATATATTAAAAGCAAAAATAACAATCCCAAACCAAGATAGTTTTTATGCAGTCGTTACCCACTCTACTGCATTCGCAACGGATAACACAAAACAAAAGCATATTGATTCGTTCATTGATGAGTTGGAGAGGTTGGAAAGCAGCAATAGCTTTTTTGTTGGAGGTGGAGATTTGAACTCCATTCCTCCAGGCGCGCTGTCACATGATTTTTGCGAAACAGACCAATGTGCTGGTGATACACAAGTTCATGTTAACCTTGATGGGGGACCACACAGAGAGGGCAGTTATTTCAATAATTTTGATAATGAGCCAAACCTCCTTGAGCCTCTGTACAATTCCTATGCTCCTGCCATACCTCTTGATATTGCTATTGCGGGCTCTACACACACAACACACAGCACAGACAGCTCCTTTCCGTGGGATAGAAAGCTGGATTATATTTTTACCAACTTAAATGTGGTGGAGAATTCTGGCACCACCCACCAGGATACTCGACTTCTGTCTGATCACGCGCCCGTTACGTGTCTTGTTACAATACCATGAAGCGTTTTGCTATTATATTATTTATAACAGGGCTGTTCTGTCAGCAAGGGCTGTGGCAGTCGGGAACAGCTTATACGCTTCCTGAGGGGCGCTGGGAGGTGGGACTGTTTCAGCCGGCCAGGTGGGGCCAGGGGCAAGCCCGTGAAATATCATTTTATAAACTCTCTTCGCTTTTTATACCGAACATAAGCATAAAACAAAAATGGTCCAAGTTAGATGATTTTGTTTTATCTACAAACCATACACTTCTCTATCCAACCCCTCTCTTAAAAAAACTACAGAGCCCGCTGGGTATGGATATAGGTGAGCCCAACATGTTTGCCCTTATTTCCCCAGAGTTTGACATTCCGCCTGTGATTATTATAAGCAATATGTTATTGATTAGTATGCCGCTATATTCTGATAGAATATTGACGGGCAAGATAGGGGTGTCTGTTGCGTTTGGAGGTTCTGGTTTAGCTAAAGAGTCAACCATTGACCTTCCCTTGGTATATCATCGTTTGGCTGTTTTGTATAATGGTTGGTCGGTCCGGTTTGGACTAGATATGAATGGTTCCATAAAAAAATCCATATCTTATTTAATAGATGGAGATATTTTATTGATACCGGGAATGAAGGGGGATATGGCCATAGAACACAAAGGTATGCTTGCCTGGAAAAAATCTCATCGATTTCAGGTTTCATTGGGATATAAGCTGGTCTATGGTGTTTATCCGGATGGATATCCCAACAAAAATATAACAAGGACTCACCTACTTCCACTGATAGACTTTCAATGGGCAAGAGACTGAACCACTAAAATGTTTTATTTAAATATTGGTTGTATTATACAGCCTTATTAAAAAAGAAGTTAATCTGTCATTGGATATAGGGTAAGGCGGTGCGAACAAACAGCTTGCAGGGCGAAAGATGAAAAACAATTGGATGTTTTTATTTATTGCACTACCGTATTTTCTTATTGCTCAATCCTTATCTACAAAAGGTCAATTATGGATAGGTGGACTAAATGGCAATAATACACCTGCTAACCAACCATCTTTAGAAATGAGCATTGGATATATACCCACGGTTTCATTTTATAATGATATGCACAATGATAGGCTCTTTGATGTTGAGCTAGCCTATAGGGTTGAACAGTATTATTCTGGAAATTCATTACTTTTATATAATTTTGAGCCTCATCGTTTATGGATGCGTTTTTCTAACCAAACAATAGAAGCCCGACTGGGCCTACAAAAGATTACCTTTGGTCCGGCACAAATGCTACGCTCATTATCTTGGTTTGATAGCTTTGACATGAAAGACCCCACGGGTCAAACGGACGGCGTGGATGCTCTTCGGTTGCAATGGTTTCCGTCAAATTCATTTGCGATCTGGTCTTGGATAGTACGGAATGAACAAGGTGTTGTATCTTATGGTGGGCGGGGAGAGTTTTCCACCCATATAGGAGAATGGGGAATAACGGTACATCATGACCCGACCGACACCTTACAGATGATAGGACAAACGGGAACTTGGTTCGACCAACGTCATAATAGAATGGCCTTAGATTTTCGGTATGATGGCATTATAGGTTTGTGGAATGAAAACGCCCTTATCTTTTCTAAAGGCAAAAATATTATGCTTGTTACTATCGGTGCTGATTTCACCCTTCCTGTTGCCAGTGGGATATTAATCATGACAGAATCCATATTGACAAACAGCTCAAATAAAAATTCCGATCGTGTATATACTGCATTCATGGCTAGCATGCCCTTGGGAATGATTCACCAAGTTATGTTTATTGCACAATTAGATTGGAAAGAAGAAAAAAAATATAACTATTTACGCTGGAGCGCTACATACGATCGATATAGTCTAAATTTCATCGCTTCAATTAGTCCAAAACGCTCGGCTTACAAGGCAATAGATTATTTATTACCCAAAACAGCAGCCGGTTTTGGTACAAACTTTCAGTTAATGTTCATATACAATTATTAGGATACATAATGGAGAATAGTCTTGTAGTAACTATAAAAAACCTGGTAAAGCAATTTCCAGTGGGAGGTGATTATTTCACAGCACTGAAGGATATAAACCTTAATATAACCAAAGGTGAATTCACAGGCCTAATTGGACCGTCCGGTTCAGGAAAAACAACACTGCTGAATATTATCGGTGGACTTGACTCCCCCACAAAAGGTAAGGTTAGTGCTCTAGGTAATTCCCTAAACGATACGTCCCACAATGTTCGGGCCCGCCTGCGGCGAAAGCATATGGGGTTTATTTTTCAGAGTTATAATTTACTGCCAGTTTATACGGTTTTTGAGAATGTGGAACTGCCCCTTATTCTGAACAATGTTGAAATGAAAAAACGGAAAGCAATAGTAAAAGAGGCAGTTGCATCCGTAGGACTATCTAACAAGCTGGACTCACGCCCAAATATGTTGAGCGGTGGTGAATGTCAGAGAACAGCCATAGCTAGAGCAATAGTACACCAGCCGGGACTAGTTCTGGCAGATGAACCTACGGCCAACCTAGATGCGGAAAACTCTCACCACATTATGAAAATCCTGACAGACTTAAATCAAAAACTGGATACTTCATTTATATTTGCAACGCACGATGAAAAAATTATGGACTACCTCAGGCGAATTATACACCTTGATGATGGCCAAATTACTGAAGATGAGTTCATTAAAAACTCCAAAGTTGATACATCCAAATGATGATTAAAATTGCCATTAAAAACCTACTTGGTGCCAGGCTACGCACCATTCTCAATGTTTTTGTAACAGCTTTTTCTTTTTTTCTGATACTATTCATGTCAGCCATGTATGATGGCATGCTTCAACACGCCAAACAGGTAACAATGGATACAGAGATTGCTGGTGGAGCCTACTGGCATCCGGAATATGATCCATTGGATCCCATGAGGTTTGAAGACGCACACTCTACTTTACCTTCAGAAATACAATCTCTAGTGGACCAAAATACCGCTTTTCCGGTGTTGGTGAGCCAGGCTTCCATCTATCCCGCTGGCCGCATTATGCCCGCCATTATGAAAGGAATTAAGCCAGACCAAAACATTGTGAATATGCCCACCAACTCACTATCGGGACATGATGATATTTCCATCCCGGTTCTGATTGGAAAAGGAATGGCCAGTGATACCAAATTGGAAGTGGGAGATACCTTTACGATCCGCTGGCTGGATGCAGACCGCACCTATGACGCAGATGAAGGAACAGTGGTACATATTATGGATATTGAGAATTTTAAACTGGATATGGGCCACATCTGGATACCCTTGGATAGGTCTCAGTCTATGCTATCTATGGAAGAAGAAGCAACCTATGTGACCTATAAAAAAGGAGCACCGCAGATTCACAAAACAGAAGGTTGGATTCATCGAGACATCAACTATCTAGTACAGGATATGGAGGCTATTATTGAGGCCGATAAACCAGGCGCACAGGTTATGTATGTCATACTATTAGCTCTTGCTGCCATGGGAATCTTTAACGCCCAAGTGTTATCTATTTTTCGCCGCGGGAGAGAGATTGGCACACTTATGGCTCTAGGAATGACACGCACAAGGGTGGTGGGGTTATTCACATTGGAAGGGGGGCTCAATGCACTGCTGGCCGCAGCGGCAACGCTAATATTCTTTGGCCCCATACTCTACCACTTCGGTGTAAATGGAATTCCGCTGCCCATTGATTATACGGAGATGGGAATGATTATGGCCAAACGTTTGGTGCCGATTTATACCACAGGGTTGGTTGTGTCAACCACGGTCCTTGTTTCAATAGTTGTATTGATTGTTAGCTATATCCCTTCTCGACGCATCGCTCGAATGAAGCCGACAGATTCCCTTAGGGGAAAGGCGGTGGTATGATCAAATTTTTAACCAAAGGATTGATTCGGGATCGTTCCCGTAGTTTTTTCCCCGTTCTGGTTATTACACTTACGGTTGCGCTGGTTGTTTTCTCGATAGGATTTTTGAAAGGGACAATGAACAGTCTTTTACTTGATACGGCTGTGATATTGACTGGCCATGAAAAAGTGGTCACCCGGGCATACCATGAAGAATCTCAGTTGTTACCCAACGATCTGGCGCTATTTGGGGTTGACCAACTAATTGAAGATCTAAACCAGAAGTATCCGAAGTTTTTCTGGTCACCGCGGATTACATTTGCGGGCCTGTTGGACGCTCCAGACAAAAATGGCGAAACAAAAGAGCAAGGTCCGGTCCTTGCGTTTGGTATTGATTTTTTTTCCGATGGCTCTCGAGAGTTAGAGATATGGGAGCTAGAACGATTACTGGTAGACGGCACACTACCTAACAATAGAGATGATGCCCTTATTAGCTCAAAACTGGCAAGCCAATTAAATGTACAGGCTGGAGAAAAGATCACCTTTATTGGTTCAACAATGGATAATGCATTTACAACCTACAGCTTTAATATTGCGGGAATATTTAATTTAAGAAAAGGTCAGACAGATAAACAAATGATGCTTGTTGATCTGTCAGGTGCTCGAGAAGCATTGGATATGGATAAGGCCGCTTCAGCCATTTTCGGATTTACCCACTCACTTTATTATGATGATGAGGAAGCTGTTGCACTGCGCACTAAATTCAATGATACCCACAGTGACAGTCTGGATATTTTCAGTCCATTTATGCTTGCACTAAGGGACGGGAATCAAATGGGTACTATGGTGGACATCAGCGGCGCAATGATGGCCATTATGGGCGGAATATTTCTGGTGGTGGTGATGGTCGTTCTGTGGAACATGGGGCTAATGAGTGGCCTGCGCCGCTACGGCGAGGTGGGCCTACGGCTGGCACTAGGAGAATCCAAGGGGCATGTGTACCGCTCAATGATATATGAAGCGGTGATCATAGGACTGGCAGGGACAGTGACTGGCACCACCATTGGGCTTACTCTTACTTATTATGTACAGGAGAACGGTATAGATTATACCAAAGGAATAGAAGCGCTATCCAACTCATCAATGGTGATGCCCAACGTGTTTTATTCCCAGGTAACACCAGATTTATTTTATATTGGATTTGTTCCAGGTGTTCTGGCTACTGTTTTGGGCACTATGTTGGCTGGTCTGGCCATATATAAGCGTGAAATGGCGCAGTTATTTAAGGAGCTAGAAATATGATTAAATTAATCATTTTTATATATTTTTTCGCATTTCTTGTGGGCCAATCCAAAGAAATGTCCGTGGGTGATATTATTAAAACCATGGATGATAATCTAAACGCTAAAAGCCGGATATTAACCAGTAAAATGATTATACACGGCAGGCGTGCGAGTCGCACTATTGAATCAAAAAATTGGGTGATAGGTACAGATAAAGCATTCACTGAATATTTATCACCACCTCGGGAAGCTGGTACAAAAATGCTAAAATTGGATGACAAACTCTGGATATACTCTCCACAGACAGACCGGGTGATTCAGATATCTGGGCACATGCTGCGACAGTCTGTTATGGGGTCAGATATGTCCTATAATGATATAATGGAAGACCGCCCTATGATAGAACTATACGAAGCCACACTAGAGGGCTCTATACAAATCGAAGGACGAGATCACTGGATTATGCTTTTAACAGCAAAAGTGAAAGGATTGTCTTATCATATGCGCAGGGCGTGGATCGATAAGGAGTACCTACTGCCCATGAAGGAAGAGCTATATGCTAAAAGCGGGAAATTACTAAAAACATCAACTATGGACGGCATTAAAAAAATACAGAACAGATGGTTTCCTTCTCGTTTTGTTTTTAAGGACGAATTGAAGCGTAATGGTAAAGGGACAGAGTGGGTGATTGATGGAATCGAGTTTGATAGCGATATACCAGAGTCTCGGTTTTCAAAAGCTAGACTGAGAAAGTAGTATTTAGAAATAATATAGAAACCCCAAAAGTTTTAAATGATATTAACTGTAGATAGCGATGACTCTATTATTTGGAGTTTAGTATGGGTCACAGAAGCATTACCAGGGTTAAGGATAAAAGAGCAGGTTAGGACTGTATGTTAAATCGACACATAAAGATATGGATGATTTATATGAAACTTAGTATATGAAAAAACAAGTTATTCAAATAAATGTAAAACCCAAAACATCCGGAGAGGGAGGACTGCCAAAGACTTCTATAAAAAAAGACCTTTTAATTGAATCTGGCTTTATGGGAGATTATAACAACTTTAGGACAAACAAAAAGAGCTCCGACCCTAAAATGGCAGTTTTGGTTTTGCCGATAGAAATTATTCACAAACTTAACAAAGAGGGTTGGCCTGTAAACTCAGGTGACCTCGGAGAAAACTTAACAACCTCAGGAATCAATAACTCTGACTTTTCGGTTGGTCAGCAATATAAAATAGGAAAATCTATAATTGAAATTACAATGGAGTGTGAGCCTTGCAAAGGGCTCTCCTATCTTGATTATGTTGGCGAAACAAGGGTCAACAATTTTATAAAAACACTTGTAGGAAGAAGGGGTTGGTATGCAAAAGTTTTGCAGGCAGGCTTAATTGAGCGTGGAGATTTAATTTTAGAAAAAAAATGAGCCACCAGACTGAATTAAAAATTGAAGGGATGCACTGTGCCGGCTGTGTGTCCACCGTAGAAAAAGCACTGAGCAAGGTAATAGGTGTGCAAAGAGCAGTGGTGAGCCTAGAACTAGAAAAGGCAGCAGTTAACGGGAGGGTAGAGATCAGCCAATTGATTAAAGCTGTAGAAATGTCAGGATATACTGCGTCATCTTTCATTGAAGAGGGCCTAAATAAAAAATCAAGTACACAAAAACAGGACAAAGTAAAAAAGCGGATGATTGTTGGTTGGGCAGCAACGGTGCCTATAATGATCTGGATGGGTATAGCAATGGCCGGAGGGCTGTTATTTCCTACTCCAAAAGTTTATCACGCTGGAATGTTGATATTAAGCGCTATCACTATTTTTTACGCAGGGGGAGAAACAATCAGAAATGGATGGAAATCACTATACTATTTTAACCCAAACATGGATGCGCTTATTACAATTGGATGTTTAGCGGCGTGGTCTACGGGGTGGATTCGTATATGGATAGACATCCAGCCGTTTACAGGGATTGCTGGAATGATAATGTCGTTTCACCTAACAGGAAGATATATAGAATCTAAGGCAAGGGGAGCTGCAAGCTCGGCAATTAAAAAACTGATGAACCTAGAGGCAAAAAAAGCGGTAGTAATTAATAAAAACGGTAGCGAAATAATGGTGGACATTCGGGATATTTCAGTTGGAGACGTGGTTATAGTGCGGGCAGGAGAAACTATTTCAGCTGATGGAATAGTTTTGGAGGGTATTGCAGATGTGGACGAGTCTCTGGTAACTGGTGAGCCAATTCCAATCTCCAAAACAAAAGAAGACCTTGTTGTAGGTGGTACGATTTGCTTAAATAGTACACTAAGGATAAAAGTAGAGAAAACAGGAAAAGACACATTTTTATCCAAAGTAGTTAAGTTGGTTGAAAACACCCAAACAACAAAGGTCCCAATTCAGCTTTTTGCGGATAAGGTTATCGCTATCTTTGTGCCAATTGTTTTGGTTTTATCAGGGGTTACTTTTGTTTTATGGTATTTTTTTCCGGAACACATGTTAAGTGTTTCCATATCTATTTCTAGAGTACTTCCTTTTATTGCATTTGAGTCAACACCTCTTGCTCAAGCTCTATATTCTTCCATAGCTGTTCTAGTGATTGCGTGTCCATGCGCACTAGGTCTGGCGACCCCTACGGCTCTAGTGGCGGGTACAGGCCTTGGGGCAAAAAATGGAGTGTTAATTCGCGATGGAGCGGCAGTTCAAAAGCTAACACAGGCCGACATCATATTTTTTGACAAAACCGGTACAATTACAGAAGGAAAAATGGAGGTGACAGGCGTGAGGGCGGTGGACTCTATCAAAACAGAGGACTTGGTCCAGTTAGCAGCGTCACTAGAAAAAGAATCTTCGCACCCTCTAGCAATGGCAGTTGTAGAACATGCCAACACATTAAATATTGATTTAGTAAAACCAGAGCAGGTTAAAGTTTTTCCTGGCAGAGGAATTGAAGGTATTGTGGCAGGGAAGAATATTAAGGCAGGCTCCAGAGATTTTGTTGGTGGTGTTTCCAGGGCAAAAGAAGATAAGATGTCCATCTATATTTCGTGCGACCAAAAAGAAATAGGCTGTATTTATTTTAAGGACCATTTAAGAAAAGAAGCGAAGGGAATAGTGTCAAGCCTGAAAGAGAAAAACCTAACTCCGGTAATACTCACAGGGGACAAAAAAGAAGTTGCAGAAAACACAGGAAAACAACTTGGCATAAATACCATCCACGCCCAACTTAGCCCTGAGTCAAAATTAGACATAATTTCATCTTATCAAAAAAAAGGCCATGTTGTTGTAATGGTTGGTGATGGTATAAACGATGCCCCCGCACTAACACAGGCAGATGTTGGTATAGCAATGGGCAGCGGTACAGACATTGCCCTTGAGTCTGGGGACATAGTCCTAACGGGTAAAGAAATGGAGAACATTTTTAAAACATTTTTATTGTGCTATAGCACATTTAAAAAAATTAGACAGAATATTTTCTGGTCATATATTTACAATATTATTGCAATTCCTTTGGCGTTTTTAGGCCTGCTTCATCCGGTGGTGGCAGAGGCTGCAATGGCCGCATCCTCTATAAGTGTAGTGTTAAACTCTAGCGGGCTTGCTCAAAAGGGGCCATTTAAATAATATGTTGACATCTATTTTTGATGTACACTAACTTCGCTCCATGCAAAACATGAAGCGTTATGTCCTAAGGCGGAGGTGTGCCATGAGGGTACGCTTTTTTCATGATTACTTATTGTGTAGTGATTATAAATAATATTTTAACTATCTCTTTTCAAAAACCTTTGTTTATTTTGGAGGATTAACCAAATGAGAAAACTCACCAGTCTATCTATTTGTACTCTTGTGTTACCTATGATGCTGTTTGCTCAAACTACGGGAAAAGTATCTGGGGCTGTTTCTGGCGATGACGGATCACCTCTTCCTGGCGCCAACGTTGTTGTTGTTGGAACGTCTATGGGGGGAGCAACCGATGAAAGCGGAAACTTTGTAATATTAAACGTTCCTGTTGGTTCATATTCAGTAAGGGTTGATTATATAGGATATAAATCTGTTACTGTTTCAAATATTGAAGTTAAGGGCGGTCTAACTTCGGGAGTGGATTTTTCCCTTACCCCAAGCGCAGTTTCTGGGGAAGAAGTTGTTATTATTGCCCAAAAAAGATTAATAGAGCCCAGCGCAACCAACTCTGTGCGGACTATTGGCTCAGATGATATCAATAACTCTGCATCTAGAAGCGTGTCGGGAATTTTAGACCTCCAACCTGGCGTTGTAATTCTAAATGGACAGCTTCATATTAGGGGAAGCCGAGAGGAGGAGGTTGGATATACACTTGACGGCGCTGATATAAAAGATCCTATTTCTAGTGGAAGGTTGGTTACAGCAATTCCTGAGGCTTTATCAGAGATTGCACTAGAGGCTGGAGGATATGGTGCTGATGTTGGTGGCTCAAACTCTGGGGTCGTTCGCCAGACGCTTAAAACAGGTGGCAGTGACTTTAGTGCCTCTGCGAGGATGGAGTCGGGAAGTTATGGATATAATGATTTGACCGCTACGGTTAGTGGACCAGCGGGGCCTGTAAAGTACTTTTTGGCTGTTCGCAAAAAACATGAGGATGATTATGACCCAACTTTTTATACTGGGTTTGATATAGATATGGACGGTGACGGAGAAGTTGACGTGTTGCCATCCTATGAGTCGGGAGTAACCCCCGACGGTGATTCTATATCAGTGTCTTTTGACCCCGATAGGGGGATAAAAAGCAGATGGAGTGATGATCTTAGCCTGAATGGAACAGCGCTAATAGATTTAGGTGGAGCTTTGTCGTTTCGCTTAAGTGCTGTAGTTGATAATTCAAAATATATGTCAAATTCAATTCCAATTTACAACATGTTCAATACAGAGCGTCTACCTGAAAGGTCAATAAGTAAAATGGTGTTAGGGGCAAGGGCTAACTATTTTATTAATCCTAGTTTTCTAGTTAGTGGTGGGGTAAGTATGCTTAATAGAGATTATGAATCATATGATGGCCTGTTTGGAAAGCCTAGTGATTTTGGCGATGCTGTAAGTTGGGGAGATTCAGCCTCTGTTGCCAGCCATACAGATGCCTCATACTGGAGAAGCTCTTATCAGTCTCCCACAGATTATTATGTGGGACAGTTTGCTTTCAATCGACCTGGAGATATAAGGACCGGTTGGTCAATGTCAAGCAGAGAGTCTATGGCCTTTGATGTAACAGCAACTCTTCAGCGTGGATCTCATGAGTTGAAGGCAGGGTTTGAGAGTAAATCATACGAATATCGCTCTTATTCTCTTAGTACATCTGCCATATATAATGTAAACAGAATTATAGATCAAGATACGTCCATGACCAGAGCAGACGCAGTAGGTGGAAGTAATGCGGAAATTACCGAAGCGCTTAGTCAATACAACAGAAGCGGAAATATCGGCTATGATGACTACGGCAAAGAAATTGATGACGAGTGGGATGGCCCGAGAAAGCCTACCACAACCTCATTTTTTGTTAATGATAAATACGAAACTGATGACCTGGTGGTTAATGTAGGGGTCCGTGTTGATAACTTTAATATGGATGACTGGAAAATGAAAGACACAGCCAACCCGGGGTGGGATGAGACAAATCAAGGTATTCTTGAGTCTGAGTTTGACAAGTCTGACACCAAAACAGTTATTCAACCAAGGTTGGGTTTTGCTTTTCCGGTTTCAGATAAAACAGTTTTCCATTTTCAGTATGGTAAATACGCCCAAATGCCAGAGCTGACGCGGCCCTATCGGTCCACCAGATATATGCACTTGGTTTGGGGTGGACAAAACTATACGCCTGACCCGATGGGTTTTGACTTAGACCCTATTGAAACAACTCAATATGAATTAGGGTTGAGCTATGAGTTCACTGATGATATGGCGATCGATGTAACAGCATTTGCAAAAAACACAATCGGACAGCTTGAGATTGGAAAAAATGAAGATACAGACCCCTCGGTTAGTGGATTTCATGGCGCAGATGTAGATGCACTATATTATGTAAATGGTGACTTCTCAACTATTAATGGAGTTGAGTTGAGTTTAAGAACAAGAAGGGTTAACCGTTTACAGACATCTGCATCTTATACATGGTCTGATGCAAGGGGGGTAAACTCCGATGCGAATTTAAATGCAGGAAATATCTCTCAAGAGGCCTTGGCAGCACCACCCGCAATGATCATGCCTCTCTATTATGAGAACAAGCATCGTGGATCAGTTGCCCTAGACTATCGTTTTGGACCTAAGGATGGTGGACTGTTATTTTCAAACTTAGGAATAAACCTTCAGTACAAGTTTAATAGTGGTCACCCGTTTACCTTAAGCGGTGGTGGAATGGGACAAAGGTCAGCAGACACCGGTGCGCTTTTGGATGATGCAAGGGCAAGAGAGCCATTAGAGCCCATTGGACAGTCCACGACCCCATGGAACTATACCGTGAACTTAAAGGTGGACAAAACAATTAATTTAGGCGGGTTTGATGTTTCGCTGTTTGCTTATGTTGAAAACTTATTTGACACACAGAACGTTTTAAATGTTTACTCAAGAAGTGGCAATGCCTATGACGATGGGTTTTTAACAGACCCTTCTCTAAGCTCAGAGATTGTTGCTGCGCAGGGTGATCTTTATGTTGATCTTTATAGAAACGTTAACATTGAAAACAGACAGCATTACATGACAGACTTTGGTCAGGATTTGTTTGGAACACCAAGGATTGTCAAAATCGGCGCTAGTGTCAATTTATAATTATTTAAATAATTTAAAAATAAAAAGGGTATTTTATGAAAACTGACTTTAGAAAATACATCGTTGCTTTTAGTTTAATTGGTTTAATTGGTTTGGTTTTTGGTAAAACTGGTGTTTCAAACTTTTCACCAAAGACAAATGAAACTTCTGACGTTACCATGCCATCCCAGTCTGTCATTAATATTAACAATATGGCTTATTGGATGAAAAAGAGCTCAGCAGGAACAACGTCAGGGAGTCCAAATGGAACACAGGTGGACTACCCCATAGGAACTGGCGGTCTTATTTATGAAGATGGAATGCTTTGGGGGGTGAAGGTCTCTGATGGAAACTCACAGTCCCCACGTGTAGGTGGTACAACCTATTACGCTGGCCTAAAGGCCGGTCGTGTTGTCTATGATGGAGAGGGAAATGTGATTGGATCAACAGACCCGTCGTCTCACCATGTTTGGCGCGTTAGAACTGATTTTATGACAGCAAACCTCCAGGCAGATGCAGATAATGTTGGGTTGCCAGTTGAAAGTGTTTATGAGCAGTATGAGTATGATTGGAACAACTGGCCCGCAGCTTGGGGAGCTCCATATCATGATGTGGACCTTGATGGAAGTTACGACCCTGCAGTTGATATTCCTGGTTATCCCGGTGCAGATCAAACGCTGTGGGTAGTAGCAAACGATATTCCGTTGATTGTTAATTCAAGCGGGGATAGTCTTGCTACTCAAAACACGGCACCAAATGTCTATGGTGCTGATCCTGTTGGAGTAGAGTTGCAGGTTACCTTGTGGGCTTATAAGTTTGGCGCAGCCGACCCTCTGGGAAATATAGTGTTTAAGCGTGCGAAAATGAAATATACAGGGCTCCCTGGGGGCCCAGCCGATGCTAAGGTAGATACGGCATATTTTACTCAGTGGTCAGACCCTGACCTTGGAACCTACACAGATGACTATGTTGGCTGTGATGTGGGGCTTTCTTTTGGATATGTTTACAATGGAAATTCTCTTGATGGGGTCTTTAACGGTATTTACAATTTGCCGGTACCATCAGGTGGTTATGATTTTTTACAGGGCCCTGAAAACAACTTAAATGTTTCGTTTTCTGGTGGAGGCGGTGAGGGTGCTGAAGATATTGTTCCTACGGTGCTTCCTATGACCTCATTTACATATTTTGGGGCAGGCTCATCAATTTCAGACCCTGACCTTTCAAGTTATAGTGGTTCTCTTCAGTTTTTTAATTTAATGGAAGGTTTTTTGCCGCGCCCGGAATATCCTGAACAGGTTCCCTGGACCGATTTGTCTACAGGTCAAGAAACAAACTTTGTTTTATCGGGTGACCCTGTAGCGGGAACCGGCTGGGTTGATGGTGTTCAGCTTCCCCCAGGTGATCGTCGTTTGGTGATGGCGTCTGGTCCCTTTTCTATGAACCTAGGAGATGAGCAGGTTGTTGTGCTGGCCCTAATTGGTGGAATGGGAGGAAACGCAATATCATCGGTTACAGTTGCAAAGTTTCATGACGAGACCGCTCAATATGCATATAATAATAGTTTTGACTTACCGTCAGCACCAAAAACCCCAGTGGTTGCGGGGTTGGATATGGATGGAGCTATTGCACTTGAGTGGGGTTCAGATGCAGCAACAGTTGCTTCAACTGAAACAGATATAAGCAAAGGCTTTGAGTTTGAGGGATACAATGTCTATCAAATTCCTTCAGCTGGATCGCCACTAAGTGAAGGAAAAAGAATAGCCACATTTGATAAAATTAACTTAATAAAAGATATATTTGACAGAGGTGTAGATCCTGTTTCTGGTTATATTTTGGAGCAGGTAAAGCAAACAGGGACAGACGCAGGGGTTCAGCGCTATTTCTCAACAGATTATGATGAGCTTCGTTTGAGACCGATGTCAAACGGTATAACCTATTATTATGCTGTTACTGCATATAGTTATTTACCACTCTCCTCTAGAAGTTATGATGATCTCGGAGAGCCGCTTGATCCTTTTATTACTTTGGAGTCTACTCCGGCTATTGTAGCGGTCGTACCGCGCAGTGTGAACCCAGGAGAGACAATTAACTCTCAAACGGGGGGTGATGTTGCAACGGACCATGAGGGAACAGCTGGTGGTAATGTTACAGTTCATATTACCAATCCTGAAGAGTTAACCGGAGATAGTTATGAGGTAAATTTTAATTTACAGCACTACTATCGGGACCTAGCAGGGTCTTGGCAAATGTCAAACTATCCAGACTCTGTGGGTAGAACACTTGGAAAGGTGTTAGACTGCTCACCGTCAACGGTCACCGCTTCTGCTATTGCTTCATCAAATATAGGAACAGTTGACCTGGTTCTTACATATGATATGGTCTGTCCTGGAGGAGCGTGGGTTGATGGATTACAGTTTGATCTACCGGATGATATTGTAGTTAATAGTTGGCCATCGGTAAGTGGATGTTCTTATCCTGATTACGATCAAAACTGTGTAAATCAAGAAGGTACACTAGGGGCAGGAAATGTTTTAACGTATGGAGACTCTGCAAGGTCTGAGTTTGGTATGATTGAAGGGGGACAGGTCATTGTGGTTAATGTTCAGCCCTTTGATTTTCCGCAAAATATAGGTTACCAGGTTTGGGATGATGGCTATGACGGAACCGTTGTAGATGCTTCAGGGACCACGACCGTTTCAGAGCTTGGTTATGAGTTTAAAACCATAAAACACTGGAATTTGGTCAACACATCAAGTGGTGAAATATTGTTAGAAGATATGTTCACGATGAATGGAACAGATCTAGAGAATATAGTTGGTGGTGTATATAACTCCGGTGGAGCGGTTCATGGTGCGTCAGCTATGGGAACGACTGATGGATTTTATGTTAATGTAAGTGTAGGTTATTCAGCTCCTACTAACTATGAATCTATATCAGATGGCGGTGTTTTCTATGGAAGCTCATCTTACACTCTTGGATCTTATGCTGACTATGGATGGGCGGTTACAGCGAAATCGTCTGACGCCTACGGTGCGGGACACACGTCTGTTGACTATTTACAGCGTGATGTTAAGGTAGTATGGGATGGTGAATATGGAGATCCTTTGGAAAATGGATTTATTCCGGTTATTTCAGGAGGGTCTCAGGTATGGTTATATGGAGCTAGAAATGGTGACCTAGCAAACCACCCATCTCCTGAAAACCCTGGAACCGGAGACCCATTTCTGATCACAGTTCCATTTAAGGTTTATGATATGGAGGCTGGCGATGAGCCTGTTCAGATTAGTTTGATAGTTTATGATCGTATTCAAGCAGCAGGAACTGGCTATGATGGCAGCTATGATGGAAATGGAGATGGAACACCTGAATACCACGCCTTTAATCCGTATAACAGAATGTATACCGAATTTCTTAATCGTCCATATGAGGAAACTCTGGCCGACTTTGCGTCTAATGAGGCCCATCTCACTTGGAATACAGTTTGGTGGGGTGCACCATATTCTGCTGGCGATGAAATATTATTTGTGTATGCAAATCCGATTCAGCAGGGTGTAGATAGGTGGACATTTACAACAGTAAAGAACACAACCGGCGGAGCAGTTTCACAGGAAGATATAGATATGATAAATGTCTATCCAAATCCATATTATGGTTTTCATGAGCTGGAAACTAGCCGCTCGGAAAAATATGTTTCATTTAACCACTTGCCTGCGACGGCCACTATAAGGATTTTTAATCTTGGTGGTACAATGGTAAGACAGATAGACAAGAATGATGCTGGTCAATATGCAACTTGGGACTTGGCTAATCAATATGGCTACCCCGTTGCAAGCGGACTCTATATCGTTCATGTAGAAACGGATTTCGGAGAGAAAGTCCTTAAATTAGCGCTTGTCCAAGAAACTCAAGTGCTCAAATATTATTAATAAAAAACAATGGAGAATTATATTATGAAATCATTGTTAGTTAAAAGTGTGATCATCATTACGCTTAGTAGTTTAGTTTTTGGACAAGGCTCCAGAATGGGAACGTCATCATCATCTCAGCTGCAGATTGTACAAAATGCACGTCACTTATCTGGGGGCGGTGCTGCAGCAAGTGCCGCTGGGCTCGATGCGGTATATTGGAACCCCGCAGGTCTGGCCATGAGTAGTGATAATGTAGAGGCTATGTTTTCAAATAGGACTTATATTGCTGATATCTCAACAAACTACTTTGGGATAGGAAGTAATTTTGGAAATTTAGGAAAACTAGCACTAACTGTGAGAACTTTCAACGTCGGTGATATAGATGAAACTACTGTTTATCAACCGGACGGTACAGGTAGAGTGTTCACTCCCAGTATGTTTGTTGTAGGTGGTAGTGTTTCTAAACGTTTATCTGACCGTACAAGTGTAGGTGCTACAGTAAATTGGTTGAGTGAAAGTTTCGGAAGGGTAAGCGCAAGTGGATTATCGGTAGATGTTGGTGTTCAGTATAAATCCTTTATGGATTGCGAAAACCTAGATGTTGGGTTCGCAATTAGAAACTTTGGGCAGCCTATTACATATGGAGGAGAAGGGTTAGGTGTTCAGGCAGAGGCAGCAGATTCTGATAGACCACAAGAATATTACAAAGCGGATGCAGCTTCTTTCGACCTCCCTTTTACTATGGATATGTCAGCAAACTATAGCCTTGCTGGGCTTAACTTAGGTTTAACCTATACTAGCAATTATTATGCAACAGATGAGGTTAGGCTACTAGGTTCTTATGATGTAGGTGAGTTGGCTAGTGTTCGTGCTGGGTTTCAGACATCTATGGAAGCAAAAGATGATGAAAGTGTTGATTGGGAATATAAAAACCCGTTCGACGGAGTATCTTTTGGAGGTAGTTTAAATCTACAGACTTTTATTGGGATGGGTCTGACAGTTGATTATGCTTTTATGCCAGCTGAGTACTTTGACACAAACCAGGTAATTTCTGTTAGAGTTGCCTTTTAATTTAATATTTTTTTAAAAAATAATAAAAAAGCCCCAGTATCGGGGCTTTTTTATTTAAACATAGATTGTAAGAGAGGATACAATTCCTTGTATTTCAATCCCTGTCCTGTATAAAACTCTCCATCTTTATTTTGTAATATCATCTCCCAGTGGAGGTGAGAACCATCTCTCTTTCCCAAGGTAGATGCTTGCATTCCCGTGTTGCCAGTTTTACCCAGCTGTTCTCCCTTTTTAATTTTAACTCCAGGTTTAACATTTTTATTTATATGGGATAGATGGGCATAAATAGTAATAACTCGATATCCGGGTATAAATTTCAATCCATGGTCCAGAATAACAGATTTTCCTAATAAAACATGCTCAAACACGTCAGAAGGGGTTCTATGGATTTGAGATGCCTTTTGTAATAGTTCAGATCTAAGCGCTGAGCTTACCTCTTTAAAATTATGATCAGCACGAATAACAGTTCCCTCAGCTACAGCCCGTACTGGCGTACCCCAATCAGCAAAAAAGTCAATCCCACGGTGAACGCCCTTTCTATACTCACGTGGTGCATTTGGCAAAAGTTTTGCTCTTTTTGGGACAGGAAGGTTTTCACAGGGCAATAATAATTTATTGAAAGAAATATTTTTCCAGTTTGGATAGGGAATCTTATTTTGAAAAAGTGGATGTATAGATTCTGATAAACGGTTTACATATATTGAAACGAGCTCGGATTCAATATTTTTAATTGTGTTTAAGTCGGCTATAAATTCGAGTTTACAAATATTATCTAATTGGATCGCCTTGTTCAAGGTATAGATTTTTTTTGTTATTGCACGATTTATTAATAGATCAATCAGCTGTTTCCTAAGAGTATCATCGACACTTTCAGTGAACAATAAATTTGATTGGGCGAGTATCAGATTTTTAGTAAACTTATTAGGAATTGATGTAAATGAATAACCTTTGGGAATATGTACGTTTACTGAATCATAATTTGTACTTGGAAAATAAGAAATTGAATGTCGATCAGGTTCTCCCAGATGGGGACTCTGAGAGCACGACACAAAAACCAGAATAATTAAATAAAAAAAATATAGCAATTTATTTATGATAGATAACTTTTGAGGCTGTTTAATCCGCTAATAAATGCATGAGTTGGATCATGGTGGGACACAGTCTTAACTACAGTTTCAGAAAAAACAGAATCACTTTCAGTTACATTTGCTCCATAATCGCCCTCAAAAATTACCTGAACAGTCGGAAGTTTAATTAGGTTTAGTGTATCAACTAATGAGTATTCATATTTAGCCCACGCCATAGGAGCTAATAATACCCCTGAGGCAGAATTACGGTTCCGCTGAAGAAATGAAATAGCCATATAAATCTTATGTGTTTGAAATATTTTTAACTCTATTTTGGTGTTTCTTACTTCAAAACGAATAGCCTTGTTAATTTTATCTAAAGTTATTTTTTTTCCAGACTGAGCAGATTTAACACCAATCAGGTTTAGGTTTGGCCCTTGTAAGACTAAAACTTTCATCTTAAAGGTATGATATGTCCCATAATATATCCGATAATAATTCCAAACAACATTGCAACTGTGAGCACCCGGGACTTGGTAATCTGCTTTGAATATCCTTTTTTGATAGCAATAATAGATACAAAGTAACCCAGAGAGTTAACCATCCAGAAGAAGGGAATTGTAAATACTTTTATAATAAAGGGACCAACCCATGGTATCATAGCAATGAGCGCTCCCATTCCTGCAAATATCTGTGTAAAAAACCCGAGAGCCAACGTAAAAAATACAACAATTTTTTTATCTATCCCCATAATGAGAGCGGCTATAATCGTTGTCAGAAGTATTGTCCAGACAAGAAGGTTTTTCCAGCGTTGGTTAAATTGAATTTTCATTTATCAGTAATAGTTGCTGTTATGGTTATGGGTCCAATTTTTACAGAGGCTTTTAATATTTTTCCAGAAGGTTTATGTTCAACCCATATTTGTTTAATTGCCTCAGAGCGGGTGATATTTTGACTAAAATAATCAGACCGGTCAAGCATTTTTATTTCTCTGTCATCGGGTATTAAATCAAGGCGTAAATGATTGCTCATGATAGAAGCTCCATTTATTAATATTTTTTCTGTACCTGCCAATAGCACTCGAGATCTATATAAACTGCCCTCATGTTCTATTTGAAACCATTTTGTATCCAACTTCTCAGGATTTTCACGGTTTAACCTTTCCAATAATGTAAAAATTGTCATACAGGAATCTGCTCTTTTAAAGGAATTAAAATTATCATAGGTAAACTCTTTTGTTGAGCTATCCCACCTTCCAGATAATCGTTGTTTAAAATCGCCCTGTTTGGCGGTTTTTTTATAGTTACGAATTCCAAAAGTTAAAGTATCAAATGAGGTGTGGTAATCATTTTTAAATGGATAGAAATATTCAATTAATCCACTAGATAGGGCAGTGATTGAAATGTTTTCTTCTTCAGAGGAATAGGATATTTTTCCACACCTTATTCCAAAAACAGTCACGTCATAATGTAGAGTATCTCTACTACCAAAAGCTAGTTCAAACAATAGCAAGATTGACACACAATGAAAAAATCTTTTCATGGTTTCCAATTAAATTTTCCAGAGACCCCTAAAAGTCCAACAATCGGTATATAGGCAGTCTGAATTATAGACCAGAATAAAAAAATGGAAATTGAAACAGGGGTATTGAGTCTTGCGGCTCCTGAAAATATAACTAGACCCTCAGATAAGATTTTTATAAAAATTATTTTTAATAGAGAAAAAGAAAAAAATCCGAGAACCACCTGAAACAGGATAGAAAAATTAAGAACAAACGCTACCAACAGAAAAATAAGAAACCATATTTTAGTGTTATACTGACCAGAAGCGTTGGAAGCCCACCGTGTTCTTTGGTTAATAAACTGACCAAGAGTATCAACGGGCAAGGTAGTTACAGCTCCATTTGGGTCAGGATTGAAAGCCCCACCCCCGATTTTTGAAATACTTTGTATTAAATAAATATCATCTCCAGAAACTTTATGTGCAACAGGATTAAAACCATCAATTTTAGTGTAACAGTCTTTTCGATATGCAATATTTTGCCCGGAACCTGCCCAGGATAAGCCTAGCCCCATTGCACCTGCGTTAGCACTCATAAGAGAGAGAAAATCAACATGCTGATATTTATGAAATAGTTTCTGCTTTTTGGAATGAATAGTAGAAAATCCAGCGATTATGCCAAAACGGCTCCCCAATTGTGCTACCATACTGCCCACCCATGTTGACTTAACCCGGCAGTCCCCATCTGTAGAGAGGATTATATCTCCTCTCGCTTTTGAAATGGCCCTTGAAAGGGCAAACTTTTTTGGGGTCATATCTTTTGATTTTTTTGTTATTTGTAGTCCCCTAAAATTGAGATATTTTTTTGTGAAGTCTGTAATGATCTTCCAGGTCCCATCAGTTGAACGATCATCTACTATAATAATTTCCAGCTTGTCTTTTGGATATTTTTGAGAGGATAAATCACTCAACAGATTTTTTAGATTATTGTATTCATTTCTGGCGGCAATTACAACAGACACATTAGGAGTGTTTGCCACAGAAGGCACACAAGATTGACGTTTTAAACGATATAGTCCAATACTAAATAAAGAAACATATAAAACGTAAATGCTCAGGGAAACCCAAGCTATCCCTGTCAATATAGTCATAAGGTTTGAGTAATAGTAGAGGCAATCAGAAAATAAAGGGTAACCCCAAGGATATCAATACTTGTTGTAACAAAGGGCCCTGTAGCAATGGCGGGATCAACGTTTATTTTTCGTAAAACAAGAGGAACAACAGTCCCCATACAGGAAGCAATAAGCATGGATGAGCATATACTAAGTCCAACAATCAATCCAAGATATGGGGTTGTTTCAACAAGAGGGATAAAGGTAAAACAACCCAACAAAACCCCGTAAAGGATGCCCAAAATTAACCCAACTTGAATTTCTTTAAAAATTAGTTTTAGCTCTTCCCCCTCTCCTACCCTTCCTGTGGCAATTCCCCGTACGACAATAGTTGATGATTGTGTCCCAATATTACCCCCCATTCCTATTATAACAGGTATAAATGCAGCCAAAGCCACAGACGTCTCCAGCATATGCTCATATTTTCCAATAATAAAAGCTGCAAGAACCCCACCTACCCAACTTGCGAACAGCCACGGTAATCGGGACTTTGCATTCTCCCAAGATGACTTGAGAAGGATTTCCCTGTCTTTTCCCGCACCTGCCATTTGTAAAAAATCTTCCGTTGCCTCTTCTCTGATGACATCGACAACATCATCAACTGTAACAATCCCCAACATAAACCCATCCACACCAACAACCGGAACAGCTAAAAAGTTGTAGCGTGCGACAATTTTTGCAGCTTCCTCCTGATCTGTTTCAGGTCTAACGCTCACTACATTATCTGTCATTATATCTACTAGAGAAGTTTCCGGGGGTGTGGTGACAAGGTCTCTTAGGGAAATCACTCCCGTGAGCCTTTCATCGTCGTTGGTAACATACAAATAAAAAACCATTTCTGACTTTTCTTGTTTTTGAAGCTCTTTAATCGCTTCATGTGCTAAGGTGTTTTGATGAAGAGTAAAAACATCAGTGGTCATAATACTGCCCGCACTGTCATCAGGATAGGACATAATTTCTTCAACTTCTTCCTGTTTTTCCGCATTTAGAAGATCCAATACAGATTGGGTTTTTTCCTTTGGAAGCATTGCAAGAATTCCTGCCTGGTCATTGGAGCTTAACCTTTGAAATAGTTTGGCAATTACTTGTGGAGGCTCATCACCCATGAGATTTAAAATAATGGGTTCATCAAGCTCAGTGAGGAAGTCAGCAACGTATTCCAAATCCATTATTATATTGAATAAAGTTTTCTGTTCCACATCAGTAAAGAACCGAAATAAAATTGCCATATCTGCAGGATGGGTTTTTCCAATTAGTTTAGTAATATTAGTTTTGGCATGACGTCGTATAAGTCGACGAAAAGTATCCCTTAGTACGGATATTTCATGCTGGAACATTTCTTTTCTTATCATTTTATAGCTGTTTTGAAAGGTATACGGTTTAGAGATTTATATCCTTTTATGAATATGAATATTGCAGCTGCCAGAAATAGTGGAGAAACATGACTCTTCCATATATATATACTTTCTAAGGAGCTCTGAAGGTTTTGCAAAATTAAGGCCAACCCATTGTTTAGGGCATGAAGAATAAGTCCAGGGACTATACTTCCGGTTTTCCAAGCTAAATATCCCAGAATAACTCCTAATAGATAAATTTGGATAATCCACCCTGGATTTAAATGAATCATTGCAAAACCAAGGCTTGTTACCAAAACTGCTTTAGTGATGTCCTGCCAATATCTCTCCAAAAAATGCTGAAGAAATCCTCTAAAAATAACCTCTTCACTGAAAGGAGCAATAATTACAGTTGCTAAAATGAGGAAAAAAGCATTTACTTTTGTATCAAACCGAACCAACTCTGATAGTTTTTCTATGAAATCAGAAACAGGAAATACTAAGCTAATCATGCGGTCAATTTCATCGGAAAGAATAATTGTACCCAATGATAAAATAATTACAGGAAAAACACTATTCATAGGGATAGGTTTTAACCTGATAGTCTCATAAATAGATAGTTTATTGAGATGAATAAAAGCAAAAACAGGAAGTACCATTATTCCCTGTCCAATAAAAATAGATAAAATATTTAAAAAACGAGAATCAGATTCAGGGAAAAGAGCAGTCCCTATAGATAGAACGAAGGTAACGCCTCCGAACCCGGTAAACAGGCAGGCAATTGTGATCATAATTACGGATTGAATAGTGAGTGTCTTGTTCATAACGGCTTGATTCTCTTGGTGTCATTATTAGGAAATTACAATTTTATTTAAGGAATGAAAAAATGAAAATAGTTAATGTTTATCCCCCGCAAATGTCAAGTTATTTAATTTATAAGGTAAGATAAAATAATCCCTGCAGCTGCTGCCACATTTAAGGACTCCCCAAACCCATGTTTTGGTATTGATACAATTTTATCTAAATAGGGTCTGTTTTTATCTGAGATTCCGCGGGCCTCATTTCCAAAAACCACAACCAAATTATTAATGTTTTTCCTTTTAAACTCCTGTACAGGGGTCCCTGTTATATCTGTGCCAATAATATCAAACTTCTTTTCAGAAAGGGTTTTTAGATCAACCTGATAAAATCTTAAATGGAAATGAGCTCCCGCTCCACTTCGCACTGCTTTTGGGTTAAAAGGATCAACACAATGTTGAGAAAGAAAAACATGATTCACCCCAAACCATGAAGCAGTCCTGCATATTGTTCCAAAATTACCAGGATCAGAAATTTTATCAAGAAATATACCGGGACCTGCAAACTCCGTCAAATTTGTTTTTAAGTTTTGCATAGTACAAAGAGCTGCAATTCCTGAAGGAGTTTCTGTTTCTGTGATTATATTCATTTCCTTTTCATCAATAATTTTTTTAGGAATTTGGCTTGTTTGTATTTTTTCTAAAACAGACCTAGAAGACAAAGGTTTTTTAAAGCGTTCAGTTAAAAATATAGTTTCAATAGAATTATCAAATTCCAAGGCTGAAGATATAATTCGGTGTCCTTCAACTAAAAACACACCATGTTTTTCGCGGTGCTTTTTATACTTCAAAGAGTTTAAATATTTTATTTCAGCTTTAGATATCATGCTGAATAAACTACATTTCCATTAACAATTGTCATTTTTACCTTTGTCTCTAAAGTTTCTGAGGGGTGGATACGCAGGAGGTCTCTATCCAAAACAGTTAAATCTGCATTAAAACCCTCTTTTATCTGCCCCTTTACATTTTCTTCAAACCCGGCATAAGCGGCCCATTCTGTATACATCTTTATAGCATTATCCATAGAAACTGTTTCGTGCCCCTGCCACCCACTAGCTGGATATCCCTCTTCATTTTTCCGTGTTATTGCAGCATAAATTCCCCTTAAGGGGTCCGGGCTTTCGATTGGAGCGTCAGACCCTCCAGGAATAATTGACCCAGCCTTCACTAGAGAGTTCCATGGATAGGCTTCACAAAGCCTGTCTTTGCCAACCCTAAGATGTAACCAACCCATATCACTCGTGCAATGAACAGGCTGCATACAGGGGAGTACACTCAATTTAGAAAAACGATGGATATCTTTATGATGTACCATTTGGGCATGTTCTACTCGATTTCGACATTCTTTAATACCCACCTCTTCATATAAATCTAAAGCAATTCGGTTTGCCCTATCTCCTATACAATGAATTGCGGTTTGATATCCCAACTGATTAAATCGTTTTATGTCAATTTTTACTTTTTCAATCGCTTCAAGAATCAGACCATCATTTTCTGGTTCATCACTATATGGTTCCAGTAATGCTGCACCTCTCGATCCCAGAGCTCCATCCAAGTAAATTTTGACAGCTCGAACCGTTATGGAAGGATAGGATATCAAATGCGCTTTATTTAGAAACGGAGCTATTTCACTCTCATCATAGTTTAACATAGCATAAACGCCCAATGTTGACCTAGATTCATTATTTATTAATACAGAGATAGTATCCGGAGTTGTCCCTGGATCATGTATGGACGTTAGGCCAAATGAGTTAAGGTGTGAAGCTGCTTTATTGATAAGTCTTTCAATTTCAGGTTTGCTTGGATCTGGAATTATGTCCAACACTAAACTCATAGCATTGTCTACTAAAACCCCAGCGGGCACACCCTCCTTATTTTTTACAATTACACCACCGCTTGGTGAAGGTGTGTTTTTTGAAATTCCGGCTAGTTCCATAGCTTTGGAGTTTACCCACAAAGTATGACCATCAACTCTTTGAAAAGCGACCGGAATATTAGGAGCTGCCTCATCTAATATGAGCTTATCAGGATAAGCTTGTCCTTCCCAAAGGTTTTGATCCCACCCTCTACCTAAAATCCAAGAATTACTTTTATGGATTGATTGGATATGTTTTTTCAAAACAGGGATGACGTCTTGAGGTGATCTTATACCATTTAAATTGATATTTTCAAGAGCCTGTCCCGTACCTAATAAATGTAGATGTGAATCAATAAATCCGGGATACACAACGCCCCCGTTTAAGTCTACTTTCTTTTTAGCATTAAAATCGGATCTATTTCCAATGGCTGTGATTTTATCCCCATAACACAAAATCGCTGATTTTTTGGGATGATTGTAAATTCTCCCATTATAGAAAAGAGTTGATGGTAATTTGTTTTCTGTTTTCAAATTTTTAACCAATTTATAAAAACGAGCAAAAAGACATCCGAATTTCAGATAATTAAGGGGTTAAATTTCACCTTTAATTCTAAAGAATTATGAAACCGGTTGCTTTAATTATTTTGGATGGAGTGGGGTACAACGAAAACCCCATTGGCAATGCTGTCTTGGCAGCTCACACGCCAAACTTTGATTCTTATAGGGGAAAATACCCACATTGTCTTTTGGACGCCTCCGGGCAATCAGTAGGACTCCCCCCAGGGTTTCAAGGCTCCAGTGAAGTAGGACACCTTAGTATGGGAGCGGGAAGAGTAATCAAACAGGAGCTTCTTAGAATAAACGATCAACTAACCGATGGTAGCCTGTTTAAGAACCAAGCCTGGAAACAGCTTATCAAAAACTGGAAAGCTAACCAGTCTAAATTTCATTTTATAGGGTTGCTTCAAGATGAAGGTGTTCATGCCCACCAAGACCATTTATTTAAACTGATGAAACGAGCCAGACAGGAGAACCCAAAGGGGAGAATTGTTATACATCCGTTTTTAGATGGAAGAGACACTCCACCATGGAGTACACTTGAATATTTTTCTAATCTTAGAAATGAAATGGAAGAAATAAAAAACTGTGAGATTGGTACATTTATGGGACGATACTATGGGATGGATCGTTCCAAAAACTGGGAACTGACAGATACGGCGTATTATTGTCTGGTGAAAGGAGAAGGAATTAAAACTAATGACCCAGAAAACACAATTAAAGAATCATACAAGAGCGGAAAGACGCCTTCAGGTGAAAAAATGTTTGATGAATATATTTTACCCCATGTAGTAAATGGTTACACCGGAATCTCAAATGGAGACAGCATACTACATACAAACTATCGACAGGATAGAGCAATTCAACTTACAAAAGCATTTGTCGAAAATGATTATAAGGGAACGCGGGAAGCGGTCCCCCAGATTAAATATGTTGGATTGACGCAATACTATGATGAGTTTACTCCATTTTTATTAAAAACATCCGATAACAATACAAACAGTTTAGACCAACTAGTAGGAGAGGTCATTTCAGATGCAGGTTTTCGTCAACTCAGGTTGGCAGAGACTCAGAAATTTCGTCATGTTACCAGTTTTTTTAATGGAAAATCAACAACTCCATTTCCAAATGAAAATCAGGTGGAGGTTCTAAGCAGGTTTGACCCAGCTTCCTTTGCAGATCATCCTGAAATGGAGGCATATAATATTGTAAACGAATTCATGAAACTGACTGAATCAAACCCCTATAACTTTATTTTGGTCAATTTTGCTAATGGAGATATGGTGGGACATACTGGGAATTTTGATTCAGCAGTAAAGGCAGTAAAAGTTTTAGATGACTGTGTTGGTAAAATAGTAGATAGAATGCTAGAAATGGACGGAAAAATTATCATTACTTCGGACCATGGAAATTGTGATCAAATGGTAAACTACTCCAACGGTCAAATTAGAACTAGCCACTCCACAGTTCCTGTGGAATGTTTTTATATAGCGAACGATTTTGGAGATATAAAAATGATGGAAAGAGGAAAGCTTTCAGATATTGGACCCACAGTATTAGGGTTGTTGGACTTGCCAATTCCCAAAAAAATGACAGCATCCAATTTGATTAATCAATTTGGATAACTAAACTTACCAAAACAGAGATTGTTTTTGAAAAAAGCAATTATATTATTGCAGAACGGTCGATATTATTTTGGGAAAAGTTTTGGATCAAAGGGAGAAACAATTGGTGAGGTATGCTTCAATACCAGTATGTCCGGCTACCAGGAGATTTTGACAGACCCTTCCTATTGTCGCCAAATTGTTACCATGACAGCTCCCCACATCGGCAACTATGGTGTAAACCCTGATGATATAGAGTCCGATAAAATCCAGGTGGCTGGGTTTGTTATTAAAGAAGGGACAGAAACTCCATCCAACTGGCGATCTACTCAATCTATTGGAGACTATTTAAAGGCACACAAAATTGTGGGAATACAGGGAGTGGATACAAGATCTCTAACGCGGCATATACGAGATGAGGGCGCTATGAATGGCATTATTTCTAGCGTAGATACAGATTTGAATAGTTTAAAAGAAAAATTAGCCAAAGCCCCCAAAATGAGCGGACTGGACCTGGCAAAGGAAGTAACAACAGCAGTACCAATTAAATGGTCAAACAGCTCTGCAGCAGAGTACAAGGTTGCTGCCATTGATTTTGGGATTAAGACAAATATTCTTCGTCTGCTGGAGTCCTACAGCTGTGAATTAACATTATTCCCTGCGCAGACGTCTGCACAAGAAATTTTGGATACTAATCCAGATGGAATTTTTTTATCCAACGGTCCCGGAGACCCAGCGGCGGTCACCTATGGGATTGAAACTGTAAAGACACTTTTAGGGGAAAAGCCTATTTTTGGTATTTGTTTGGGGCATCAGATACTTGCTCTGGCCCTGGGGGCGAAAACATTTAAGCTCAAGTTCGGTCACCGTGGGGTCAACCATCCTATTAAGAATCTTGAAACAGGAAAGATCGAGATCACCAGCCAAAACCATGGATTTGCAGTGGACCTAGATTCGCTTTCTGATCAACTGATTCCAACCCATGTTAATTTGAACGATAACACATTAGAGGGAATTCGATGTGATGAATTAAATGCATTTTCTGTGCAGTATCATCCTGAGTCCAGCCCTGGTCCCCATGACAGTCGATACCTTTTTAAACAATTTATTGAAATGATGAAAAGTGCCAAAAAGAACTGATATAGAATCCATTTTAATTATTGGAGCTGGCCCTATAGTTATCGGCCAGGCATGTGAGTTTGACTATTCCGGAACTCAGGCAACAAGGGCACTAAAAGAAGAAGGATATCGTGTGGTTCTGGTGAACTCCAATCCAGCCACTATTATGACGGACCCCAATCTTGCTGATGCAACCTACATTGAACCCATTACACCGGAGTATGTTGAAGCAATTATTCGAAAAGAAAAACCAGACGCTATTCTTCCCACCGTAGGTGGTCAGACTGGACTGAATATTTCTATAGCGCTCCACAACGAAGGAATTCTGGAAAAATATGGTGTGCAGCTTATAGGAGCACAAGTAGATGCTATTGATAAAGCAGAAGATCGAGAACGATTCAAACAAGCAATGAATGAGGCTGATATCGATACGGCTCAAGGCGGATTTGTCCATACCTGGGAAGAAGCAAAAGAACTTTTGAATGATTTGGAGTTTCCAATAATAATTAGACCTTCATTCACTATGGGTGGAACGGGAGGTTCTGTGGCCTATAATAGTGAAGAGTTTCAGGATTTAGTTGATAAAGGATTGAATGCTAGTCCCACAACTGAAGTATTAATTGAAGAGTCCTTATTGGGCTGGAAAGAGTTTGAGCTGGAGGTTGTTCGAGATAAAGTAGACAACGTCATCATCATTTGCTCTATTGAAAACATTGACCCCATGGGTATCCACACCGGGGATTCAGTCACTGTAGCACCAGCCATGACACTCACAGACAAGGAGTACCAGCAAATGCGCAATTGGGCTATTTTGTGTTTACGAAAAATTGGGGTTGAAACAGGTGGGTCAAATGTTCAGTTTGCTGTGAATCCAGAAAATGGGCGTATAATTATTATTGAAATGAATCCTCGGGTGAGCCGTTCATCAGCCTTGGCATCTAAAGCTACAGGCTTCCCTATCGCCAAGGTGGCTGCAAAACTAGCTGTGGGGTTTACTTTGGATGAGCTCCCCAATGATATCACAGGAAAGACCCTTGCAGCCTTTGAACCTACAATCGATTATATTATTACAAAAGTTCCTCGCTTTGATTTTGAAAAATTTCCATCGGCATCAGGTCATTTAGGGGTTCAGATGCAGAGTGTGGGGGAAGTGATGTCCATTGGACGCACGTTCAGAGAGTCTATTCAAAAGGCCTATCGCTCATTGGAGGTTGGGCTGGATGGGTTAGAACCCAGACCTGCAGCGAAAGGAGATCCGGATATGAACCGGGCCCGAACGTTGGACATGTCTACCTTACGGTATGGAACTGCCTTTAGACTGCTCAAGATTTGGCAGGCTTTTAAGGAAGGGCAATCAATAGAAGATGTGTTCAATATAACAAAGATTGACCCCTGGTTTTTAAACCAAATTTCTATTTTGGTAAATTGTCTAGAAAATAAATCCTTACTTAAGTTGAAAAAAAACGGATTTTCTGATAAGCAAATCAGCCGAATTTTTAACAAAACTGAAATACAAATCCGCAAAGAACGGAAGGATATAAATGTTTCTCCAGCCTATAAGGTTGTGGATACATGTGCAGCTGAATTCATTGCCCAAACACCCTATTGTTATTCTACCTATGGTGAGGAGAATGAGATTGATCCTCTGGAAGGTAAAAAAGTTATAATTTTAGGTGGAGGACCTAATCGTATAGGACAGGGAATCGAATTTGATTATTGCTGCGTCCAGGCAGTGTTTGGATTAAAAGATCAAGGATACAAAACCATTATGGTCAATTGTAATCCAGAAACTGTCAGTACTGATTTTGATTTGGTGGATCGACTTTATTTTGAACCAGTGACGTATGAGGATGTGCTCAACATTGTGGAATTTGAAAAACCAGAGGGTGTGTTGGTTCAGTTTGGGGGACAAACGCCCTTGAAAATTGCAAATGCCTTAGCTTATGCTGGCGTGAAAATTATTGGAACTTCTCCAGAAAATATTGATTTGGCTGAAGATCGAGAAAAGTTTGGGAGCATTTTAAAAAAACTGAAAATAGTATGCCCCCAATATGGAACGGGACGAACTCTAGATGAAGTGGTAGCTGTGGCAGAAGAAATAGGATTTCCAGTTTTGGCTCGACCCAGTTATGTGTTAGGAGGTCGAGCCATGGAAATTGTCTATTCAAAAGAGCAGTTGATTGATTACATTTATCGAAGTGCTGATGTAACAGAAGGACATCCCATATTGATAGATGAGTTTTTAGAGGATGCGTTTGAATTTGATGTGGATGCTCTGTGTGATAGCAAAGCGGTTCACATTGGTGGAGTGATGCAGCATATTGAAGAGGCAGGGATTCATTCTGGTGATTCTGCGTGTGTCCTACCGCCGTATCGCATTACTACTGAGGCTATGGGCGAGATTATTCGTATTACAGAAGTTCTAGCACTGAAGTTAAATGTGATAGGGCTGATTAATCTTCAGTTTGCCTATAAGGATGGTCAGATCTATGTGCTGGAGGTAAACCCAAGAGCTAGCCGAACAGTACCCTTTGTGAGTAAGACAACCGATGTACCCCTAGCTCGCATCGCTTCCCAACTGGCAGTAGGTGCGAAACTTTCCAAATTTGAATTAAAAACCTGGGACTCCAATTCCCACGTGGCGGTGAAGGAAGCGGTGTTGCCATTCAATAAGTTTCCAGAAGAATCTATCTTTTTGAGCCCGGAAATGAAATCCACAGGTGAAGTAATGGGTGTTTCTAACACACTGGGAGATGCTTTTAAGCGGGCATCAATCAGTGCTGGGAATATGATCCCAAGTTTTGGAACTGTATTTCTATCCGTGAATGATTCAGATAAATATGATGTTATTACAATTGCCCGTGACTTAAAAGAAATTGGCTTTAATCTCGTGGCAACATCAGGGACGGTAAGAGAGCTTCGCAGAAACGGTATTCACGTAGATATGATTTTTAAAGTTGGGGAGGGTCGGCCTAATGTGGTGGACGGCATCAAGGATGGAGATATCAATCTAGTGATTAATACACCTATGGGGGCGCAGGCTCGATATGATGAAGAGTCCATAGGTAGAGCCTGTATTCAAAAAGGAATTGTTGCCATTACAACACTGTCAGGAGCTGAAGTAGCAGTGAGAGCCATAAGATCAGGCAATGATTTAGTGGAGGTTAGATCAATACAAGACTATTATTCTTGAGCTGTCAGCGCTCTTAATATATACATAGCTATACCTATTCGGATTGTATAAGTGTTAGCTTTTTCAATTATAGGCTCCAAACTAAACCTTGGATGCTATACCAAATCGCTCAGAATTTCATTCTGTTGAATTATAGTTTTATAGTTATTTTTAGAGCAAATCTATTCTGTAAGTTCTTGGTCAGAATTTAATTATATAAGGATTATTATATTATGAATGAACAGATAAAAAGTATAATCACGTGTGATCTTGATGGAAAAGTAGAAACATTTAGTGATGGTGCAGCGAGTCTTTTTGGGTACACTCAAGATGAGGTAATTGGTAAAATGAGAGTGAGCGACTTCAGCGATGGTCAGGTTGTTTTGGGCCATGTTGTAGGATGGTTAGCTGAAGCGGTAAAAAATGGTGTTTGGGAAGGAAATTCAGTATTCTTAAATAAAGATGGTAGTGAGTTGCCTTGTCATATCAAAATTACACCAACAAAAGGAAAGGATGGCGAGCATATTGGATATTGTGGTGTAACCACACTATTAAAAGAAAAGACAGCAGAACAAGTGCGTCCCAAGATTGGCCTAATGACCAAGATATTTACTTGGGTTGTAATTATGCGCCTTCCATTTTTATCTGCAACAATTATGCCGATTCTGGTAGGTGCTGCGGTTGCAAAATATATGGGCTTTACGGTTGATTGGTATTGGTTAGGTGTAACCTTATTGGGGGGCTCTTTATTACATATAGGGACTAACACTTCAAATGACTATTTCGATTATTTAAGCGGAACAGATAATTTAAACTATAATTACAGTAACAAGGGCCTTAATGGTGGAAGCAGGGGCATTCAAATGGGGCTTATTTCTCCTAAGGGTGTTAGAAACCTGTCAATGATCATTTTTGTATTAAGTGTCTTGGTAGGTATTCCGTTGATACAGAAAGCAGGTATGCCAATTCTATGGTTGGGGTTAATTGGTTTTTTGTCAGGCTTATTTTATACAGCCCCTCCATTTATGTTTTCGTCAAGGAAAGGCTTAGGTGAATTATTGATTGGACTCAACTTTGGCCCACTAATGGTTACTGGGAGTACGCTAGTTCAAACAGGGCTACTATTACCTGAGGCTTTTTTGGCAGGAATCCCACTGGGCCTTTTAATAGCTGCTGTTGTATATATTAATGAGTTCCCTGATCATGATAGCGATAAAGCTACAGGCAAAAACACTCTAATTGTTGTGTTTGGACCTGAGAAAGCAAGGGCCGGTTATGTTGCACTGGTATCAGGTGCTTTTTTAAGTATAGTTTTTTTAGTGTTGAACGGAACCTTCCCATCCTTAATTTTAATCAGCTTGCTAGCTTCATACTTTGGTGTAACATCTATTCAAACTCTGTATAAGTACTATAATAGCAGATTACTTGAGCCGGCAAATTGGGGGACAATAATTATGCACAGTTTAACTGGTTTATTACTTTTTATGGGGCTTTGGCTGGGGGGAATTACAGCAGTATAGATATTAAAGAAGTCGTCTAGATAAAAAGCCTCTTTATTTTAAAGGGGCTTTTTGTTTGTATGGGATGAAATTTTTTTGTAATATACTTACGAGAAACTTACGAGTAATTTTATAAAACACAAAGGAGGCGGAGCGCTCTAAGGGAAAACTTTTGTATTCTTATGGAGCTCTGCGTTTAAAGCTGATGAAGAAAAGAGTAAAAAAACAACCATCCATAGCTGTAATACGGGCGGTAGCAAGGCTCAAGGAATATGAATGCAAGAAGGAGTCTCAGTCCATTATTTGGGAGGGAAAATCCATTACACAATATTTGTTTGTTGCCTAACAATGAAGCCATTATCCCCAAAACTGAAAAAATTCCTAAATTTTGTTCAACGATTCACATTGATTTATGGGTACTCTCCATCCTATGAAGAGATTATGGCCAGTCTAGGGTTTGGTTCGCTAGGTACAGTAAATTGGTATGTAAAGACCCTAGAAGAAGAAGGTCATTTGTCTCGTATAAAAGGTCCCAATGGAAAGCGAGCGCTCAAACTAATTCATAAAGAGCACACCACAAAGACCTCAGCTCGTTTGCCATTGCTAGGTCTTATCGCTGCGGGAGAGCCCATCGAAGCATTGGAAAATCCGGAAATGGTAGATGTCCCCCTATCCCTACTACATCCTGATAACTATGTACTGCAGGTAAAAGGTAACTCCATGATCGATGAGAATATTCACGATGGTGATTTTATTATTGCAAAGAAAGCAGCTACAGCTCGGCCAGGACAAATTGTGGTAGCTCTGATTAATGGTGAAGCTACATTGAAATGTTATATTCCCAAACCGGACTGTGTCGAGCTTCATCCCAGAAACCCCGAATTTCCAATCATTAAAATAAATTCAAAAGAGGATTTTCATATTAATGGTGTGCTTATTTATTCTTTCCGAAATTATTTGAACTAGGAACACCTTTATGATTGTCCCGGGCGTTTTTCACATACGTCTTAAGGGGTTAGAGCTTCAGGCCGAGAGAATTATGGACCCTAGCTTGAATAAACGCCCAGTGGCTATTATTTCATCTCCCCGGTCAAATGGTAGGATTCTCTCTTTATCTTCAGAAGCAGAAGAAGAGGGTCTGTCTTATGGGATGAAAGTTTCTATCATCCGCAAAATGAGTCATGGTGTCCAGCTGCTACCGTACAACCATACACTATACGCTCGCGTGAATAATTATGTGTATGAAGCGGTATCCACATTTAGTCCAGTTGTAGAGCCGGAAATGATGGGCAGGTTTTATTTGGATATGAATGGGATGTGTCTAGCTCGGAACCATATACATAATGCGGGTTTATCTATATTGAAACGGATTCGAGAAAAAACCAGCCTCGTAGGTATGGTTGGTATCAGTATCAATAAACTGGTAAGTCGGATTGTAACATCTATCGTCCCTGAAAAGATTCATAAAGTTCAGAGTGGGGAAGAAAGAAAATTTTTATCCCCTTTGATGCCTCCTGTTCTCCCTACAGTGAAAGAAAAATCTGTTCTGCGCTTACTTCAATTTTTATGGGTTGAACAGGTTCAACAAATTCAATCTATGGCAGATAATGTAGATGAGTTTCGAACATTTTTTGGAAACCATGCTGTCCGATTGGCACGGGAAGCACGGGGAAAAGATTCATCTGCTGTAAGGCCAAATCAGCTTCGAGACCATATTGTAGAGCAAACGGTGCTTCCGGAAGATACCAATGATCAAACAGTACTTCACGCAATCGTGAAAGATTTAGCAGAGCAGGTAGCTTTCAAGCTACGTCAGCGAAGACAAATGGCGAAACGGGTTTGGCTGGAAGTTCACTATACCGATGGACATCAGGGTCACCGTGTTGGGCGCATTACCGAGATTGATGATACATCAGTAATTGAAGCCTGCCGAAAACTTTTTAATAAGGCAAACGGAAGGCGAAATCGCATCCGAACAATATTGATTGATGTATCTGATTTTTGCCCTTATGTAGATCAGAAAAATCTTTTTATAACAGAAAATAATCGTAATATGGTTATATCTAAAGCGGTAGAAAAAATTCGACAGAAGTATGGAGTTCGGAGCCTTCAAACAGCAGATGTTTTTCAAGCATTAGGTCGAGTATAAATGTTCACTCATTTAAACACCCATTCAACTTACTCCTCCATGCGTGGACTTTTATCACTTACTGATTTAGTTTCTCTTTCACAATTAAATGGTATGGATACATTAGCCCTGACAGATGTAAATGGACTGTGGGGATTCATCCGATTTGTTCAGCATTGCAAAGATGCAGGTATTTTTTCTATCGCCGGAACAAATTTGATTACAGATAAAGATGAAGCAATTCTTTTGGTAGAAAATCAGTATGGATATGAGAACCTTTGCAGAGCTGTGTCCACTGTTCATGATAACCCCAGCCAACCAGTTGCCGATATTTTAAGAAAAACACACACTGGTTTATTTGTCCTTTCTCATAATAAAAACACCTTAGAAGACTTGATGGACTTTATACCAGACACCCATTTATTTATTGAATTACGTCCAGGCGTTCAGGAGTCTGCGGCACATTGTTTATCAAAAAAATTGAAATTGGAGATTGTGGCGACAGGTGATGTTTACTTTAGATCTCCAAGCGACTATGATGCCCATGTGACTCTCCGGGCAATTGAGAAAAACACTACACTGAAACAATTAGATCGATCTGAATGCAAATCGGATCAGCATTGGTTTCGACTTGAAATGGATATGGTAAATCTCTTTCCCAACAGTTTGGACACACTAAACAATAGTCGTTATTTAGCAGACCGGTGTAAACGGGATTGGTCATTCATTAATACAATTTTTCCGGGACTTTCTTTAAAGGAAACTTATCATTCTAATAAAAAGTTGGAAGAGAAGGTATATACAGGTGCAAAAATACGATATGGAGAAATCAATGAAATAATTCGACAGCGTATCCAATATGAATTAAGTATCATTACGCAAAAAGGGTTTTCCCCATATTTTTTAATTGTTCAAGATATTGTTGAACAAACCCGTGCCACCATAGGCCGAGGTTCAGCTGCCGCATCCATTGTGAGTTATTGTTTATTTATCACGCAGGTCGACCCACTTCTGTATACACTTCAATTTGAACGATTTATCCACCCAGAGCGAGAAAATATGCCCGATATTGATGTGGATTTTCCTTGGGATGAGCGGGACAATATTTTGGATTATGTATTCGAGAAATATGGAAACAATCGTACAGCCATGGTGTCTAGCCAAGTACTTCTAAAACCAAGGTCTGCCATTCGTGAAGTGGGGAAAGTTCATGGTTTATCCAATGATGAAATCAAAAGTATTACCAAGCGAATTGGTTGGTATGATTCCCGTCAAGATTTGGAACATTGGATGCGAACCGACCCAAGGTTTGCTAATATAGATTTGGATGATACTTTAATTCGCGTTTTGCGTGAGAGTGAAAAGATAGTGGGAGCTTTCCGCTATCCTTCTGTCCACCCCGGAGGTATAGTGATTGTTCCAGATGAAATTCGGAAATATGTGCCTGTACTTGTGGCACCAAAGGGCGTTCAGATCGTGGAGTGGGAAAAAGATCAGGTAGAGGATTCTGGTCTCCTGAAAATTGATCTATTGGGGAATCGAAGTTTGGCTGTTGTTAGAGATACCATTCGGCAGGTGAACTTAACTTACGGTGAAGCAGCATCTCAAAGTAGGTATATAGATTATCATCAGATTCAACCATTGGGAGATGATAAAACAGAAAAGCTCATAAAATCAGGAAGAACCATGGGTGTATTCTATATTGAGAGTCCAGCCACGCGACAGCTATTGGCAAAGGCTGGCATTGTAGACTTTGAACATATAGTGATTTATTCATCTATTATTCGTCCAGCAGCAAATCGGTTCACCAATATAATGTTATCAAGAATTCATGGCAAAAAATGGGACCTGCTTCATTCAGATTTGGATTTTTTGACTGAGAGTTACGGCATTATGGTTTATGAAGAACAGGTTTCTATGGCGGCCATGGTCATGGCAGGGTTTGGCTATGCGGAAGCAGAAGCATTACGAAAAACTATGAGCCGGGACTCCATGCAACATCGTATTTTATCCTGGAAAAAGAAATTCACTGCGGGATCGCTTCGGCGGGGTTATGCATCAAAAATTATTCAAAATGTATGGGACATGATTTCATCTTTTGTTGGCTATTCATTCTGCAAGCCCCATTCAGCATCCTATGCCATGTTATCTTTTACCTGTGCCTACCTTAAGGCCCACTTCACGGCGGAATTTCTAGCGGCAGTGATTTCCAATCAGGGAGGCTTTTATTCTTCCTATGCCTATATGAGTGAAGCTCGGAGGTGCGGAATCAAAATTCTACAACCGGATGTAAATCAAAGTAACTGGGAATGGCGAGGCGAAAAAAATAAAATACGAATGGGATTTATGAGTATAAAACAACTTCCCAAAAAAACAGCAGACAGAATTTTAAATGAACGAAAAGCAGGGGAGTTTGATTCTCTGAACGATTTTTTATATCGTGTGGATTTGGATTTGGCGGATGCAATGGTTTTAACCAATGCCGGCTGTTTTCTTCAAATAGCTCCGGAGCTGACCCATCGAGATATAGCTTATCATGTGGCAGGTTTTTATCTCCATCTTGGTAAGCGGGAGCCTCTAATGGCATCACCAAACTCTAAAAAATTGACAGATGAAAATCAATATCGAATGGAGTTGGAAACATTTGGCTATCCGCTATCATTTCACCCGCTGACGGTGTATCGTACACGGTTAAGCCGACGGATAAAATATGCCAAAGATATCCCAAAACATGTGGGGCAATCTATTTATTTAATTGGAATATACATCACGCGGAAGGAAACCGTTACCGGTGGTAATTCAGAACCAATGGAATTTTTAACACTAGAAGATGAAACTGATATCTATGAATGCGTGTTGTTTCCAGATGTGTTTCGTGAGTTTGGCGATATATTTCACTGGGAAACGCTATTTATTATTCGGGGGGTAGTAGAAAAATCATTTGGTGTTTATACCATGACCATTGAAAAAATAGCGAGTTTGAAACGGTGGATAAATAAAAAAAGATAAATTAGCGATTAAAAATTCAGAAAGAAGCAACGCTGCAATTAATCAAAAAAAACGTTCACCTAAGTAATTAATGAGTAATTTTTTGGGTTCAGAATAATTGACACTTTTTGAAATTTTTTATCCAGTCAAATCTATATTGTTCCTCTGTCCAGAACTGTTGATACAATGCGCCACGAAAATCATTGTACATGTCCCATCCACCATCAGGAGGATGATGAATCTGAGTCATTACCACACCTACAAACTCTCGTTTTGAATCAATCCAAAATTGTGTGCCTTCATAACCACCACCCTGCCAAAGCTTTTCCTCTCCCCAGCCTATTTTCCTTAAAGTATCCCCTGTGACCCAAAGGTTATATCCGTTATAACCCCACGGGCTATCAACTAGAGTGTGAGGTGAACTAATTTCATTGATCGAACCTTGATCAAGAAAACGTTTGTTATTTAGCTTTCCACTGTGAAGAAAAAGCCTTAAAAAATCTGTATAACCATCAGCGGTTGCAATCATTCCTTCTCCCCCTAGAAATAATTGGTTTTCTAATTTATAGAAAGGGAAATCAGCGCCGAAAATATCTAACTCCCCCTTTTCTGCAATCCGCAAGATTGAATCAATACCAGTAAAGTAAGGTAGTAAAACTTCATCTCTTGAAAGGTTATATTTCAAGCCTTGAATATTTAAATGATCAGATAATCTTGTTTCAACTAATCTTTTAAGGTTTAACCCAGTTGCTCTCTCAGCAACCACACCTAAAACTGTTGTATTTGTTCCGTAAAAATATTCTGTACCTGGATGTAAAAGTAGAGGAAGTTCTGAAAAACGATTTATTAAATCATTGGAGTCTGAAGAATAGGATATTTTTTTTGATACAAACATTGAGTCAATACATCTAATTCCGGTAGTTGCATAATAAAACCCAGCTTGATGATTTATTAAATGTCTAAGCGTCATAATTGAGTCAGGTTTAACCAATGTAAAGTTACAATCCATGTTTTTATTTTTTATTTTACCTAGAGGAGTTCCATCTTTATTAATGGCAACTTTAAGGCTACCAAACTCTGGAATATATTTTGTGACAGGTTCATCAAGGCTTAAACTTCCTTCTTCAATTAGGTCCATAATAATAGTAATTGTGACAATTTTACTCATTGACCAAATTCTAATCCAGGTCTTTTCATTAATGGTATCATATGGAATTAATTTTTTATTGATTCTGCAGTGTTGATAAATAACACTTCCACCTTTGTCTTCAAGCCGAACAAACAGGAAGGGAAAATATCCTTTATCAACATATTCATTTATGATACCATCCAGCTGATTTTTATTTTGAATTTTAATTAATGGCCCCTGTGAATTATCACAGCTTAGATAGATAATTAAATAGAAAAACATTACAGGTAAGACAGTATAATAAACTCTTTTATTGAAAACTTTTAAATACATAGCTATTGAGAGCTACCTATATAATAAAACCAATCAAAATCAGCATAATTTTTTGATATAGAGCTATTAGAAGTGCCATACATCCCAACATAAACACCGGTATATGTCCACCCCGAAGACTCTGGACTCAGTTTAGAACCATCAACATCATCAAAAAACATAATCCAACTTTTTCCATCTTGAGAGTAAGAAAAATCATAATTTAAATAATCAGCAGAAATTTTCCAAAACACGGTACTGTTTTCATATGGATGACTAACAAGAATTGATTTTTTCCCATGATAAAAATGGTTAAGTGTAATTTTACCATCCATTAATGACATAATATAAGCTGAGCGGTCATTTTGTATTACAATTACTCCGGCTTCTTCATCTCCCAACGGAACAAACTCCATTTTTGACTTTATTTCCATTTGAAAATGCCTCTGTCTAATACCAACAAATGAGTATTGGGCCTGCTCCGCAATAAATCCTTCTTTTAAATAAAGCCTAAGAAAACCTGGCTTTTCAATCAGGGAGTGAAAAGGTGCAGTAGGGGTTCTACGAAAATTCCACTCAACGTTTAGTTTTTCTTCATTAAAATCATCATTAAACTCATTTATTTTCACTTGCCTTGTGCCATGAAATGGAACTGGATATTCATACTCAACTCTTCCGGTTTTTGGACTGCAGACTGGCCATCTTATTTTTTCTTCCTTCCACCAATAAGGCTCTGTTTCCCAGGTTACAGGTAATAAAAATGTCTCACGTCCTAGGTTTTTATGTTTTTTTTCAATAGGACGAAAGCCTAATACAACCATATGCCAATCTCCCTCTTGTGTTTGTATGAGATCACCATGACCCACTGCAATAATTGGGTGGTCCAAACTTAAATGTCGGTGTGTTAATATTGGATTTCTATCATTCGCAATATAGGGACCGGTGATTGTTTTACTGGCGGAAATTGTTACCGCATGATTATGTAATGTTCCTCCTTCGGAAATCATAAGATAATAATAATCACCATATTTATAAATATGTGGTCCCTCTGCCCATGTCCCTCCGCTAAACCCCCTAGTTAAATAGTACTTTTTACCAACTAATTGCATTTGATCTAAACTTAACTCTTGCATCCAAATTTCTGCTTGACCATCGAATTCAGGGTCAGGAGGAACGTGGGAACCCGTGTACCATACTTTTCCGTCATCATTAAAAAATAGCGATGGGTCAATACCAGGAGCGTTATTTAAAATGTAAGGTCGGGACCAAGGCCCTTCAGGTTTATCAGATATCAAAATAAAATTGACCATGTTACCGTTTAAATTGTTTGTTGTTATAATATAAAATAATTTATTATGATAACGAATTGTAGAAGCATGAATTCCTGCGCTAGAGTTAATTGTGTCCATTTTTACATTTTGATGAATGGTATCAAATGCGTTGCCAATTAACTTCCAATTTATCAAATCTTTACTGTGGTAAATTGGGATCCCTGGGAAATATTCAAAAGTTGAATTGACCAGATAAAAATTGTTATCTACTCGACAAATACTTGGGTCAGGAGCAAAACCAGAAATTATTGGATTACGATATGTTTCAGGGTTTTGATTTATCTCTGAATTACAAGAAAAAAACAAAAATGAAAAAAGAAAAAGATTAAGGAGCTTAAAAAAAAGCACTTTATATAAAAGAAATTTTTGATCTTTTGATTTCAAAATTAGAATGTAAAAAACCGTTCAAGTCTGTAACTTAATATTTTTTTAAATTAAAAACCACAATAGTTCGGCCAAACTAAATTTGTAGTAATTTTCGTTCTGTTTTTTAAAACCAATCAGAACTCTTTAATCCTTAATTTTAAAATTTAGTAGATAATTTAATTTAGTTCTTATGAGTACACCAGCCAAACGTATTGCCTTTCATACCATGGGGTGTAAACTAAATTTTTCGGAGACCTCAACCATATCGCGTGATTTTATACGTCATGGATTTGAGCTGGTAGACTATCAGGAGAAGGCAGATATTTATGTATTAAATACCTGCTCTGTTACAGATAAGGCTGATAAGGAAGCACGCAAGCTTATTCGCCAAGCCAAGAGAAGGAATCCAAACTCTTCTTTAGCTGTTATTGGATGCTACGCCCAGCTTAACCCTAAAGAAATAGAAAATATTGAAGGGGTGGATATCATTCTAGGGGCTGAGGAAAAATTTAATTTACTCAAAATTTTGGATGAGGTAGACCTTAATGGTAGCGCAACAATCATTCAATCAAACATTGATCATGTTCATAAATTTACACCTTCCTATTCATCAGGAGAACGGACAAGAGCTTTTCTTAAGGTACAAGATGGCTGTGACTATAGTTGTTCTTTTTGCACAATACCTTTTGCACGAGGAGTAAGTCGCAGTGACACCATTGAAAATACAATCAGCGTTGCCCAACAGGTAGCTGAAACAGGTGCCAGAGAGATAGTAATAACTGGTGTAAATATCGGTGATTTTGGAAAAGGGACGCAAGAAACATTTTTTGATCTGATTCAACAGTTAGACGATTTAGATGGCATTGATCGAATACGAATTTCATCTATTGAGCCCAACTTGCTTACGGATGAGATTATTAAGTTTTGTGCTGATTCAAAAAAAATTATGCCCCATTTTCATATACCCTTGCAGTCCGGCTCAGATAAAATATTAAGTGCAATGCGCCGAAGATATAAACGGGAACTGTATGAAGATAGAGTGAAAAAAATAAAGAATTTGATTCCTAATGCCTGTATTGGTGTCGATGTAATAGTTGGTTTTCCAGGAGAGACGGATGACGATTTTCTGGACACATATATTTTTTTAAACGAACTAGACATTTCATATCTCCATGTGTTCACATATTCCGAACGAATCAATACAGATGCATATATATTTGATGAACCTGTATCAAAAAAGAACCGGGCGAAGCGTAGCAAAATGCTCCATATCTTATCGGATAAAAAACGGCGACAATTTTATGATCAATTTTTGGATACTAATCGAAAGGTTCTATTTGAAAACATTAAAAACGGGAAACTTTTTGGTCACACTGATAACTATATTCAGATTCAGACAGAAGGAAACAAGAATCTAGTCAATTCAATTCATTCTGTAAGGTTGGCCTTAAACAAAGGTGCTGTGGTAGAAGGAGAACTGTAATCTCTTTTTTTATGTCACATGTGTTCTCATTTAAATAGATTGTGATTCACTTAGAAAGCCTTTCTAAATCCTACCCGGATGGTGAATTATTTTCCAATGTAAATATTTTTATAAAGAACGGAATGCGTGCAGGCCTTGTGGGCCCTAATGGTTCAGGAAAGACCACTTTGCTTCGAATCATGCTTCAAAAAGAACCCCCTGATTCTGGAAAGGTTCAAATAGATAAATCTATTACTATTGGTTATCTAGCTCAAGACATTGTGGTTGGAACAGGTCTTAGTATATTGGAAGAAGTGTTGAGAGCTTATCCAGAAGTGCGGGAGATTGAAGGAAAAATGCTGGAACTATCCAATACTATTGCAGATAATCCAGAGAAAATTGAATTGGTGAATCAACTCGGTGAAATACAAAGCCGCTTTGAGGCTTTAGGCGGTTGGACATTGGAGGAAAAGGCAAAAAAAATTCTGAGCGGTTTAGGATTCTCAGAAGAAAAGTTTAGCGATTCTATGGATGTTTTCTCTGGTGGATGGCGTATGCGTGTTGCTCTAGCATCTATTCTGCTGCAAGAACCAGACATATTATTTTTAGATGAACCAACAAATCATCTAGACCTTGAAGCCACAATTTGGCTGGAATCATTTTTGTCTGAGTGGACAGGCGCTATGGTTATGATAAGCCACGATCGGGCTTTTTTGGATAGATCTGTTAATCACATTCTTGAGATCGATCTAAAAAAAATTACTCTCTATCATGGGAACTATTCAAAATACAAGGAAGACAAGGCCCTGCGGATAGAACAGAATAGAAATGCCTACCAAAACCAACAAAAGCAGATAAAAGACACAGAGCGATTTATTGAGCGGTTTAGATATAAAAACACGAAAGCGACACAAGTACAGAGCAGGATAAAAATGCTCGAAAGAATGGATAAAATTGCGGAGCCAACGGAAGATAATCAAAGTATTAATTTGTTGTTACCTCAACCAAGTCGTCCACCCTTAAATGTGGCTTCCTGCCGGAACGTAACAAAGCACTACGGTGATATAGAAGTGTTCAATAATATGGGCTTAGTAATTGAGCGGGGCAACAAAGTTGGACTAGTTGGACATAATGGTGCCGGAAAATCTACTTTACTCAAGATGTTGGCAGATGTAGAGCCAGTCACATCGGGCGCAGTTAGGTTTGGTAGTAATGTGAATCATGCTTACTATGCCCAAAACCAATTAGAAACATTAAACCCAGAAGACACGGTATTTGAATCCATCCAAAAAGTGAGTCACGGCTGGAGCGAAACAGAAACTAGGACCTACCTGGGAAGTTTTATGTTCACAGGAAATGAGATTGAAAAATATGTAAAAGTTTTATCAGGAGGAGAAAAAGCTAGAGTTGCTATGGCACGGATGTTAGTGAATCCATCTCATTTATTATTATTAGATGAACCAACGAATCATTTGGATATCCTGACTCGTAATGTGGTAGAAAAAGCCTTAAAGAAATTTACGGGTTCAATTGTTTGTATTTCTCACGACCGCCACTTTCTTAACAATGTGACCAACCTCACCTGTGAAGTTGGTGATGGGGGTATCCGGACTTTTGAAGGAAATTATGATTATTATATATGGAAAAAAGGCTCAGAGTTATCAGAAAAATCCGAAAACAAAAAAAAGGGAACTACAAAAAAGAAAAAATCAGATTACCAAGAGCGGAAGAAAATCCAAAATCGATTACTGTGGATCGAAAAACGTTTTAGGTCAATTGAATCAGAATTGGACTCCCAGCGTGCGATTATGCAGTACCCTGCTAATGGTGACAATTATGAATTGCTACAGCAGACAATGAAAGTGATGAATCAGTTGGAATCAGAATATTTAGAGTTAATGGAAGAGCAAGAAGGGTTGTTGGTAGAATAGTGAGAATTTATATTACACCCTTGTTTGATAAACGAAACTTAGGATAAGTCTAGTTTTCATAATCTTCGATTGGTGGGCATGTGCAGACCAAATTACGATCACCAAACGCATTATTTACACGTCCTACCGTAGGCCAATACTTATGATCCTTTAGCCAGGGCGCAGGATAAACCGCTTCTTCACGTGAATAGCTATTACTCCAATCTTCTAAAACAATTCTTTCTGCTGTATGAGGTGCATTCTTAAGTGGATTATCATTTTTATCAAAGGTGCCATCAATTACTTTTTGGATTTCACTCCTAATAGAAATCATAGCATCACAAAACCTGTCCAATTCTTTTTTAGACTCACTTTCAGTTGGTTCAATCATTAGTGTCCCCGGTACCGGAAAAGACATGGTTGGCGCATGAAACCCATAATCCATAAGTCGTTTTGCAACATCTTCATCAGAGATCCCGGACATCTTTCGGAGGTCTCTTAAATCAATGACAAATTCATGAGCACTGTAGCCACTAACGCCTCGATAAAGAACAGGGAAATAATTTTCCAGTTTCATTGCCATATAATTTGCGTTTAAAATAGCTACTTGCGTTGCCTTCCTCAAGCCATCTGCGCCCATCATAGCTATATATGTCCAGGAGATGGGTAATATACTGCTACTGCCATAGGGGGCTGCTGACACAGCATGAATTGATCTGTCTCCACCAGTTTTTATTTGAGAATGTCCAGGTAAAAATGGAGACAAATGATTTTTACAAACAATAGGACCCATTCCAGGTCCACCCCCCCCATGGGGGATACAAAAAGTTTTATGGAGATTTATATGCATCACGTCTCCGCCAAATTCACCGGGCTTACACAGGCCCACCATTGCATTCAGGTTGGCACCATCCAAATACACCTGCCCACCATGCGAATGTATAGTATCACATATTTCTTGAATCGTATGCTCAAAAACACCGTGTGTAGAAGGATAGGTTATCATCACAGCCGCCAAGTTTTCACTATGGACTTCAGCTTTGGTTTTCAAATCATCTTCTGAAATGTTGCCGTGTTTATCACAATCAACTACCACAACTTTCATGCCAGCCAACACAGCTGATGCAGGGTTGGTTCCGTGAGCAGACGCTGGGATTAAGCAGATATTTCTGTGGTGTTCGCCATTGGCTTGGTGAAAAGCACGGATAACTAATAGTCCTGAATATTCGCCCTGTGCTCCTGAATTAGGCTGCATAGAGATATTATCAAATCCCGTGATTTTAATTAAGAAATTTTCTAATTCAGAGATGAGTTCACGATAACCCTGTGTTTGATTATTAGGTGCAAACGGATGGATATTACCAAACTCATGCCAAGTTACTGCTTCCATTTCGGTGGTTGAATTGAGCTTCATGGTACAAGATCCCAACGGAATCATGCTTGTATTAAGAGATAAATCTTTCACTTCCAATCGATGGATATAGCGCATCATTTCTGTTTCAGACTGATGAGCATGAAAAACAGGATGCGTTAAATAGGATGAAGTTCTTAAAAGGCTTTCTGGTAGTATATAGCCAATTTCATCTTTTATTGTTGCCCCAAAGACTATCAGAAGTTTAACCAAGTGCTTTTTAGTTGTTGTTTCATCAAATGAAACACCGACATGGCCATCTCCATAATTTCGAACATTTAGTTCCATTAATTCCGCTTTTTCTTGCCATCCTTCTTGTACTTTAATTTTAACTGTATCAAAAAAGGTATCATGGAGACACTTAAAACCAGCATCCTTCATTGAAACAGCAAACTTTGATGCTAGTTGGTTTACTCGCTTCGCTATTCGTTTTAATCCATGGGGACCATGATATACCGCATACATTCCAGACATAATAGCCAGCAATACTTGGGCCGTACAAATATTGGATGTTGCCTTCTCTCTTCTAATATGTTGTTCTCTGGTTTGGAGAGCCATTCTAAGGGCAGGCTTTCCTTGAGCGTCTTGGGATACACCAATGATTCTTCCAGGGATTTTTCGTTTAAATTTATTTGTGGTTGCAAAAAAAGCAGCATGTGGCCCCCCATACCCCATGGGAACGCCAAACCGCTGCGAACTTCCAACCGCCACATCAACTCCCATATCACCAGGGGTTTTAAGTAGAGCCAGTGCCAACAAATCTGTCGCCATACAAATAAATGAATTATTAGATCGAGCTGAATCACACATGCTTGAAAAATCCTGGACAGCACCTTCAGTGTCAGGATATTGAATCAACGAACCGAACACTTTTTCATGAAATTCAAACAAATTATGATTTTTGATATCGAGTTTTATCCCTAAGGGCTCTGACCGTGTTTTAAGGACATCAATTGTTTGGGGGTGGCAACTATCAGAAACAAGGAATATAGTTTTATTTGGATTTTGGGCTGTATTAAAGAACATAACCATTGCTTCTGCAGCTGCTGTGGCCTCATCTAACAGAGAAGCATTGGCCAGGGGGAGTCCGGTCAAATCTGATACCATGGTTTGAAAATTCAACAAGGCCTCTAGACGTCCCTGACTTAACTCAGCCTGATAGGGTGTATATTGCGTATACCAACCTGGATTTTCTAGAATATTGCGTTTAATTACTCCTGGTACAATTGTACCATAATATCCCATTCCGATAAAGGACCGAAATACGAAATTCTTTTCTGCAAATTTTTGAAGTCGTTTAATTGTATCAGATTCAGAAATTTTCCGGGGTAAATCCAATTCGGATTGGATTAAAATGTTTTCAGGAACAACAATATTAGATAATTCATCCAAAGAAGTAATTCCTAAACATTTTAACATCTCTTGGATTTGTGTTTCATTTGGTCCAATATGGCGGGCAACGAAAGAACTGTTAATATCTTTATTTGGGCTCACTGCTTAATATATTACTTAATAATTAAATAAAATAGAGAGTCGAAAATTAATAATGAGAAATATCATACTTTACTATGTTTGTTTATAAGATATAAAAAATGATTTAAATTGGTGCCATGAAAATCATTCAAATGAGACTAGTTTATTGTTGAGCTAAATAAGCACCTCTAATGATAGTACAAATAAATAATAGGAAGCTACCTATAAGCATGGCCCTCAAGCTTGCTTTAAGACATTATGTGCACCGTTGTTTGGTGCATTTTTTTTAATTAGATAAGGAGAAGTATGAATTCTATTCATCATTTGCAAGAACTTCAAAGTATCGATAGTAGTCTTTCTGAGATACGAAGCTATTTAGGAGATTTACCGGTAAAGGTTGATGAACTTAAATCCAAAGAGACTCAAATAATAAATGAGCTAGAAGATGGAAAAGAACGATTAAAACATATCGAAGTGGAAATGAATAAAATAGAGTTAGAAATTAATAGCTCTAAAGAAAAGATTGATTCTCTTAAAGACCAACTGTTCAAGGTTAACAACAATCGCCAGTATGATGCACTGATGGTTGAAATTGATCATTTAAAAGAATCTATAGATAAGATGGAAACCAATGAATTGGAACTACTTGAGGAGAAAAGTCAATTGACCGAAAAGGTTAAATCACAAGAGGAAAATCTAGAAACCCTCACAACAGATTTATCTGAAAGACGATCAAAACTTGAATCAACCATGGCTAAATCAGGTGATCAAAAGGAAAAATTAGAGGAAGAAAGAACTAACCAACGTGATGAGATTCCACAATCATTATTGAGTCGTTATGACCGCATAGCTCAAGCAAGAAAAGGATTGGCAGTTGTTTCCGTTAACGGATCTGCGTGTGATGGTTGCGGGGCTTCAATTCCTCCGCAAATAGTCGCCTATGTAAGAACTAAATCAGGACTGCATAATTGTGATGTGTGTGGACGGTTCTTATTCTGGAAAGATAAAAATTTGAATTAAATTTGAGCCGGTTGGATGGTTACCCTAATATTAGTATTAGGGAGGAAAGTCCGAGCACCGCAGAACAGGACGCCCCATAATGAGGGGAGTTCGTGAGAACATGGAAAGTGCAGCAGAAAATATACCGTCCACCTATTGGTGGATAAGGGTGAAAAGGAGGTGTAAGAGACCCCCAGTCCCAGTAGAGATAGTGGGAGCTTGTAAACCCCGTCCGGTGCAAGATTAAATAGGCTTTTAGATGTGGTTCGCATCGATGCATATTAGTGTGAGAGAAGCGGGTAGATTGCATGATCTCGACGGTAACGCCGAGACCAGGTGAATGACCATCTTTCAATGAATTGGTTAATTTTTGAAAACAGAACTCGGCTTACAGACCGGCTCAAGTTTCTAATATAAAAATGAAATTATTATTTAACCAGACTCACCACTTGTCATAAACAAATATAGACATGTTTACTGGTTCAGTTTTAAATTTAGAGGAAACCCAATTAATTGAGAAAGACCCATTTCCCAGGCTATACATTGATGAATATTTATAATTGATACTTTCTTGATAGACTTATATTTTTTATGGGCAAGACAGACACATATAGGGCAAGGAATATGAAACTCAGCGATCACAATTAAAATGATTCATTATTATGTAAAAATAAATTTAGGGGAGACCACTTTAAGTATTGCCTCACTTGTAGAAATAAATGGCAGGGACATTATTCTATTTATTTGAACATAAGAGATATTATTTTTCACCAATGAACAGGACAAAAATCGCAGGGATCGGCTACCACGTACCAGAAAGAATCGTCTTAAATAAAGAACTAGAAAACTATATGGACACATCTGATGAGTGGATTCGTACCAGAAGTGGGATTGAGGAGCGAAGATGGGTAGAGCCAGGTATGGGGACATCTGATTTAGCTATAGAAGCTTCAAAAAAAGCAATAAAGATGGCAGATATTGACCCTCAAGCGATAGATTTAATTATTGTTGGGACCTTAACATCAGACTATTTTTTCCCAGGTGTCAGTGCCCAAATTCAGGATGCTTTGGACATAGGAACGGTAGGTGCATTTGATGTGAAAGCTGCTTGTTCTGCATTCATATATTCTCTTTCAATTGGAGATCAATTTATTAAAACAGGAGAATATAAAACTGTATTGGTTGTAGGAGCAGAAGTGCAGTCTACAGCGTTGGATTTATCAGACAGCGGTAGAATGACCGCTGTATTGTTTGCTGATGGTGCTGGCGCAGCTGTTTTGACAAAAAATGATGGAGACTCAGGAATTCTTTCAACTCACCTACACTGTCAAGGGAAATATTTGAAGGAGTTATGGTGTGAAGGGCCTTCATCAAGGGAAAACCCAAGACTGTCAACAGACATGATAAAAGAAGGTCGACATTTTCCTTCCATGAATGGGAGGGAAGTGTTTAAAAATGCGGTGAGACGATTTCCTGAAGTAATCAAAGAAGCAATGGATACAAATGGATTTACAATTGATGATATTTCTCTTATTATACCCCATCAGGCCAATGAACGGATTACTAAAACAGTAAGAAAAAAAATGGGGATTGAAAAAAGCAAGTTGTTTAGCAATATACATAAGTTTGGGAATACTACTGGAGCATCCATCCCCATCGCTCTATGTGATGCCTATGATCAAGGAATAATTTTTGATGAAGATATTATCATATTAGCAGCTTTCGGTGCAGGGTTCACATGGGCATCTGCGGCAATTAGGTGGTAAATAATGCATAAAATATAGGTAATCATTTTGGATAAATTATTTTTTACTGACGAGCACGCAATGCTCAGAGATATGGTTCGAGAATTTGCAAAAAACGAGATTGAGCCAATTGCAAGAGAAATAGATGAAAAAGCAGCTATCCCTCAACACCTGATTGATAAAATGGGTGATCTTGGAATAATGGGAATTCCCGTACCAGAAAAATACGGAGGTGCAGGGATGGATACAGTCGCTTATATAACTGCTATTTTGGAGCTTGCAAAAGTTGACGCTTCTGTGGCCATTACGGTTTCAGCACACACATCTCTAGGGACAATGCCAATAGTTTTATCAGGAACTGAAAGACAAAAAATTAAATATGTTCCTGATCTTGCATCAGGAAAAACATTGGGCGCATTTGGATTAACGGAGCCGGGAGCAGGAAGTGATGCAGGAGCGACAAAAACCACTGCTGTAAGAGACGGTGATGAGTATGTGGTTAACGGGAGTAAAATATTTATTACAAACTCTGGAGTTGCAGGTTATTTGAATCTAACCGCACAGATTATTGAAAATGAAGAAAATTTAGGGGTTGGAGCTTTTATTACCCAAACAAACGTACCTGGACTTGTTATTGGGCCTAAAGAAAAAAAAATGGGTTGGAGGGGCAGCGATACTCATCAGCTTTTTTTTAAGGATATGCGTATTCCTGAAGAAAACCTCATTGGAACACCTGAAGATGGGTTTAAAACTTTTTTAAAAACATTGACCGGTGGTAGAATATCGATTGGAGCCCTTTCGGTCGGGACAGCACAAGGAGCTTATATGAAAGCTTTAAGCTATGCTTGCGAAAGAGAAGCTTTTGGAAAAAAGATTAACCAATTTCAATCTGTGAGCTTTAAACTGGCAGATATGATAACCCGAATTGAGGCGGCAAAACTATTGGTATATCATGCAGCCTGGATGAAAGATAATAGTTTGGATGTTACAAAGGAAGCAGCAATGGCTAAATTATTTGCCAGCGAATGTGCAATGGATGTTACCACAGAAGCAATTCAAGTACTTGGTGGGTACGGTTATGTAAAAGAATATGATGTGGAACGTTTTTATCGTGATGCTAAAGTTTTAGAAATTGGTGAGGGAACAAGTGAAATTCAACGGTTGATTATTTCTAAGGAAATAATAAAGAGTGTTAAAAAAATCTAAGATAAAATTTGGGAAACCTTCTCTTCGTGAAAGATTCTTTATGTTTCTTTACAGCTTTTGGCCACAAGTTATTATTCTATCCAGCTTGGTTGTCATTGCATCGCTTTTTTTCCCTAGTGGAGAATCACTTAAATATTCTTATCAATTAAATGATATTACAAGAGAGCCTGTAATTGCTCCCTTTACTTATCCCTTGCTCAAATCAGAAGAAAGACTAAAAACTGATTTAAATGATGCAAAAATATCTGAACCCTTTGTATTCAAACGAAATTCTGAATTGGTACGTGAATGGACCAACCAACTTGAAGAATTTTTTCTAATTTCTGAAGAATTCAGACAAACAAAAGATCAATTTTTGCAATCTAAAGATTTATTATACAGATATCGCTATGATGAAAATTATAACACTGTATTAATAGACTTTAAAGCGGATAGCACAAAACTTTCAGAGCTTGTCAAACAATTTGAAAATAAATATTCGTTTTCAGTTCAACTAGAACCCTGGAATTCATTTTTGGATGTGGAGTACCAGTTAGGGCCTAACTATGATTTAAATATATTTGAGACTACTATTATTCAAATTTGTAGGAATCGCTGGGCAGAAGGAATTTATGATATTTCTCTTACAGAAATCATCAGCGAAAAAATTATGCTTCACCAAGGAGAAGTCCCTATTCTTGCTGAGCCTAGTGAGTATAATGACCTCGAGTCTGCATGGACCAAGTCAAAAATGGAATTAGCTCAGACATATCCAAATCTAGATGAAATTCAACATGTAACAGGATATGCACTAATCGTTGAATTTATGAAACCTAATCTTGTTTATGATAAAGAGACAACTGAGAGAAGACAGCAATCTAAATTAGATAGAGTCCCTCGATATCAGGGAACCATTTTAAAAGATGAGAGAATCGTAGACGCTAATGAACGCATTAGTGAAGAAACTCTCTTAAAGCTTGAGTCTTTGTCTGCAGCTGTGGATGAAAGGGGAGGAAAAAAGACCAATGTTCAGGCATTTTTTAGTTATTTAGGAAGATTAGTTGTTATTGGAGCGATTATTTCATTTGCTTTTACATTTATTGGTATTTATCGAACACAGATATTTCAGGAATGGAAAATGATTCTCCTTATTTCTCTAGTGTTTTTAGTAGAATTGATTTTAGTTCATATAACTGTGATTCAGCTAGGAATTTCCCCATATTTTTTATTTTTAACTGTTTCTGCAATGACTCTAACCATTTTATTTGATGCTCGAATAGGATTTATGGGAACAACGTCCATGGCTATTTTAAATGCTGTTATGATTGGGAATAACCTTGATTTTATCATCGTTGGTTTGACTTTGTCCAGCATGGCTATGTATAACGTAAGAGAACTCCGTACTAGAACGCAGGTTTTTACAACAATATTTTCTCTGATGTTTATCAGTTTTGTAGTTTTAATTGGCTTAGGGCTCTTTAAAGGGAACCCCTGGAATACAATTTGGCAAGACTTGCTCCCCCTTCTTATTACTAGTGTTCTGGCCCCCGTTATAACTTATGGATTAATTGGATTACTAGAAATTGCTTTTCAGATTACTACGGATCTTACTTTAATAGAGCTTTTAGATTTTGAACACCCGCTACTCAAAAGACTTCAACAAGAAGCTAATGGTACATTTAATCACAGTATAGTTGTCGGAAACCTTGCGGAAGCTTGTGCCAATGCAATTGGAGCTAGGTCATTACTATGTAGAGTGGGAGCTTATTATCACGATGTTGGCAAAATGTTGCGTTCAGATTACTTCATTGAGAATCAATTTTTTGGAGAAAATAAGCATGATAGTTTGACCTATGTTATGAGCGCTAAGGCCATAAAAAACCATGTAAAAGACGGGATAGAGTTGGCACGTGAATATAAAGTTCCAAAAATAGTGCGTGATTTTATACCTATGCATCACGGTACTACAAGAGTAGAATATTTTTATAGAAAAGCACTGGAGGAGGCAGGAAGTTCGGAAAAAATAGAAGAAAAGGCATTTCAGTATCCTGGTCCGAAACCTAACACAAAAGAAACAGGGATTCTGATGCTCTGCGAGGCCATTGAAGCGGCAGTTAGATCTATTAAAAACCCTGATGTTTTCAAAATTGAAGCTATGATTGACAAAATCATTAAATCGCGAATTGATGAAGGGCAATTAGATGAATGTCCTCTCACATTAGATGAATTGAAAAAAATTAAAGGAACAGTTGACGGTAATAGCGGTATGTTACCTGTGTTACGGGGGATTTATCATATTAGAGTTGAATATCCGGATGTGGAAAATAAGCAGGAAGTTTCGGAAGCGTGATAAATGTTAAGATATCTATTGATTCTGATTTAATTCAACTCAATAAAAACGTGTGTATTTCAACCGTTAAATCAGTTTTATCCTATAATAAAATTAACACAGGAGATATTACTATAATTTTTGGAAAGGATAATTTGTTATCTCGATTAAAAAAACAATACTTTGGACTTGATCAATTAACAGATGTAATTGCATTTCGTTATAATGAGGAATCAGATGAAGAGCTCGAGGGTGAAATTTATATTAGTCTTCAAAGGGCTAAGGACAATGCCAACGATTTCAACGAGCCACTAAAAAAAGAAATTGCAAGATTAATAATACATGGTTCTCTCCATTTAATTGGGTTTGATGATGACACAGAAAAATCAAAGAACGAGATGATTAATTGGGAAGAAATGTTTTTGAAAAAGATTGATTGGAATCATATAATAAATAATTAAAATGACAAAAAGAACAGAAGATTCCTTTTTAAGACTGATTAAAATTGTTCAAAAACTAAGAGGAGAAAATGGCTGTCCTTGGGATAAAGAACAAACTCATGAATCCCTTCTTCCTTATTTTCTTGAGGAGGCCTACGAAGTAATTGAAGGTGTCGAGGCAGGTGATATGAATTCTTTAAAAGAAGAGCTTGGCGATATTTTATTGCATGTCATATTTCAGGCTGATATTGCAAAGGAGAATGGAGAGTTTTCAATAAAAGATTCATTGAACTATGTAAACGAAAAGCTTGTCAAGCGTCATCCTCATGTGTTTGGTGATAAAAAAGCGGAGGCTGCATTTCATGCTAAACAAAACTGGGAATCAGCAAAGCACAAAGAGAACAATCGTGAATCTCGTCTTGATGGAGTTCCGATTTCCCTTCCTGCTCTAATAACTGCTCAGAGGCTACAGGAGAAGGCAAGTTATGCCGGATTTGATTGGGAAAAGATTGATCAAGTTTGGGAAAAAATAAATGAAGAAATTCAGGAGCTAAAGGATGCTGAATCAGATAAAAACGAAACTCATATAGAAGAAGAAATTGGTGATGTCATTTTTTCTTTTGTTAACTTAGCAAGATTTTTAAATGTTTCTGCTGAATCAGCTTTACGAAAAACCAACCGGAAATTTACCTTACGGTTTAAGGCCGTGGAGAATGAATTAAAAAAACTTGGGAAAGAAATAGAAGACTCTAACTTAACAGAGATGGACGAACTTTGGAATAAGGCAAAAAAGATGGATTGTTAGGTTAAGCAATCATACCAGGGGTCTTTATTTAAATCACCAAAAAATATTTCTTTATCTTTAGTGTCAGAAATAAGGTCACCGCACTGTTCTGCTTTTTTGTACCAACTTTTACACTTTAAGTTGTTTCCGGATGCGGCGTATGCTCGCGATAAACATTCATGTGCATAAGCAAGATCAAAATCATTAAACTTATGTTTTTTAGTTAAACTCCAAGCTTTATTAGCATGTGCCAGTGCTTCTTTTCCGTTCCCTAATACTGAATAAACATGTGAAATCATCCATTCTCCTCTTTGTTCGTTAATGGGTTGAAATTTCGGGGATAATTTCCAGTGAAAGAGAGAGGCTTTGGCAAACATCACCATTCGTTTACCATCTTGTTCTGAACGGTTTTTATTGTTCAGTAGATTCCATATTTGGATATTCATTTCAATGCCCATGTAGTGATGCATTTTTTGCTTTTCACTTAAATTGTTCACTGTGTTCATTTATTTTAAACTTGCTACTATTTACTTTTTAGATAATAATTTGTTTTAATGGTTGAAGTCTATTAGAATAATATAAAAAAGCTACTTAATAAACTACCAGTCCATTGTTAATATCCCAATAACACCCTACAAACTTCAACACAACACTCTCCTAATGCCTTAAAATCATACCCCCCCTCCAGTCCTAATAATAAATTGGGTTGAATTTCCAAACATTTTTTTGTCATATAAACATAATCATCTGTAGTTAAATTAATATTTGCCAGCGGATCTCTTTGGTGTGCATCAAATCCTGCGCTGATTATAAATAGATCTGGATTAAACTTTTGAATAAATGGGAACACTTCCCTATCAAACTTATATAAATATCCCTCTGATGTTGTACCAGCATAAATTGGAACATTCAACACATTACCATGGCTTCCTTTTTCATCATGGGATCCGGTGCCGGGATAGAATGGATATTGGTGGATTGATACATAAGCTATACCTCTATAAGATTGAACAATGTGCTGAGTTCCGTTTCCGTGGTGAACATCCCAGTCAAACACAAGAACACGATTAACACCCTTATGATTTAAAGCATAAATAGAAGCAAGAGCAGCATTGGAAAAAAGGCAAAATCCCATCGCTCTATCACTTTCAGCATGATGCCCGGGAGGACGAGATAATGCGAAAGATGAGTTTCCTTTCAATACTTCATCCACACTGTTCAACCATGCTCCAGCTGATTTCAAAGCAACATCATAGCTTTTTTGGGAAATCTGTGTGTCTTCATCTATAAATCCCCCTCCACGGGCACATGAAGATTTTAATCTATCTATATATTCTTGAGTGTGAACCCATTGGAGTTCCTCTTCAGTGACTTTTCTGGGGGATATCCAATTAATTTTATTTGCTTCTCTAAAGGACTTTAGCGCTAATACACAAGCTCTCAGCCTCTCCGGGGATTCGGGATGATTGACTCCAGTATCATGATTTAGAAAATCATCTGTATAAAAAATCGAAAGCAATTTATTATCGATTTTTATAGATAAGGAATTACCTTATCATAACATAATAATTTCATATATAAAACTATTCTCCTTGCACCGTTGCAATCAAAGTTCTGTTTTTACTATGATTTCGGTGTTCACAAAGATAAATCCCCTGCCAGGTGCCTAATGCCAGATTACCATTAGAAATGGGAATTGATATTGAAGACCCTAATATCGATGATTTTAAATGTGCTGGAATATCATCGGACCCCTCAAACGTGTGCTGGTAATAGGGTTGGTTTTCTGGAACCATTTGATTAAAATGAGATTCAAAATCTGATCTAACTGTTAAATCAGAATCCTCATTAATTGTGAGTGAGGCTGAGGTGTGTTTAATAAATAAGTGCAAAAGTCCTCTGTTGATACTATGTATTTCTTTAACTTTCTTTGACACATGATCTGTAATAAGGTGAAATCCTCTTGGATAAGAATTTAGGACAATTGTTTTCTGAATCCACATGATCAGATTAGAGATTTTTCCATTAGTATTCTAGTTTCAAATAGATTGTCCAATGGGTTTTTATCTGTAATAAAGAACCCTCTGTTAAGAGAAAACTTAATCATCGTTTTATGTTTTTCTCTTGTTTTCATTCGGAGGGCAATATATCCATTTTTCACTGCCCATGATTCCTGAAATTCAGCTAATTTTCTGGCAACTCCTTTTTTTCTGAATTCAGGGAGAACGCCCCCCATCCAACTGTAAAAACTTCCATCGCTGTAACGTTCATATCCAATTTTAAACCCAGCAGGTTCATTTTTATATTCAGCTACAAGAGAAAGATGCTTTACAAATCGGCATCGTTTTTCATATTCTGATATTGGGTATGGAAAGTTAAATTCCGGAATATTTTGTGAGAGATCAACACACTCTGAAAAACCTGCTTCACGGATTTGTATCAGGTCTTCCTCTCTTTTTTTCTTGCTGCAGGAAAAAGAACATTATTTAATATGAGACGATATCCTGGAGAATTTCGATGAAGAGATAGGTCAGTTGGAGGATCTCCTACAAAATGTCGATAATCCTCGGGATCATGACCCCCTAAAAATGCAAAAGCACCCTTTCCAAAGCTTCCGTGAAGATACTTCACCTGATCTGATGCAGGATCCTCTCCCATAAGTACAATGTGTTTTTTTATTTTACTTTTGTGAAATCCGGTGGTCTGTCCCATAAATCCTTTTATAGTGAAGACATGATTTTGAGTCAGCATTGTGGGGACAGGGTCAAACTTAGCTGAAAACTCAAAAAGTGAAAAATAATCAGCTTCTGCACCTCTGGTAATGGGATTGTTGCTGGGAGGAAAATCAATATCCGAATACTCATACACCATTGGGTCGGTCAAAATATTGAAATTTGTAAACGCCAGAGTTTTGGAAAAATCAAGACTGTTTTGGGCCTTTGGATCAATGGGCGTTCCATCAAACACATTGTGAACTGCATCGAAACCCTCTTCAGCTAATGCTATATCATAGGAATCTGTAGCTGAACACATTGCAAATAGAAAACCACCCTGCCCTACGTAATTTTTAATGGTTCGTGCCACTGCCTTTTTCTCTTCATGCACAGATGGGAACCCAAGTTTAAGTGCAAGAGACTCAAAGCCTTCTTTCTGTTTTATGTACCACAAAGCAGTATGGTAGCTACGGTAGAACTTTCCATATTGCCCGGTGAAGTCTTCGTGGTGAAGGTGAAGCCAGTCAATTTTACTGAGGCCATCGGTCAATACTTCTTCATCCCAGATGGTTTTATATGGCACCTCTGCATATGTCAAGGCAAGCGTAACAGCATCATCCCAAGGTTGTTTACTGGGAGGTGAATAAATTGCAATTTTGGGAGCTTTTTCCAGGAGAACTATTTCCATATTGTTTCTTTCAATTTCTCCATAAATAGAAAGTACACTAGTTCCATCGATTAGCTCAAAGGTAACTCCCCTAAGCCTGCATTCCTTAATGATAAATGGAAATTGATCTATTAAAAAAGCTCCCCCTCTATAATTTAATAACCACTCTACATTTACTCTTTCCGTTAGAACGTGGAAAGCCACTCCATATGCTTTTAGATGGTCTTTTTGAGTTAAATCCATAGGTATTAGAACTTTTTGAGCTAAAATCATAGATAGATTAAAAATGAGAATTATTTTTTTCATTTTTTATTAGCTCTTCAGTTGATTTTTTAAATTTCTGATATGGAGCCTCACAGGCTCTGACATATAGGAATTAGGATAATCTTCCAGCAGTTTATAATAAAATTTTAGTGCTTCATCAGGCTTTTTCCTAAATATTTCATAAATTTCACCTAAAAGAGTCCACCCTTTATCTGCTGACTTTGTTTCAGTTAATCTCTCAGCCAGAACTTCTGCTTCAGAAATTTGGTTCATTTTTAGATGAACCAATGCCTCACGTAAGATTGCCTCTTTGCAAACTAAAGCCTCAGGATAGTTTTCCTGTATAAAAGCAAAGGAAGCGATAGCTTCTGGCAGTTTTTTTTGTCGGAGATAAAACTCACCAAAGATAAACATTTTGAATGCACGTCTATCTTCTTCTGTGCCGTTTTGAAAATATGTTGAAATGAGGTTTCTCAGCTCTAGCAGATCATTTAGATCAGGAGAAACCGATTTTGTACTCTCTATTGATAGTTCGATTAATTTAAATGCCGTATCAATTTCGCCTGAATACAGATGGGATAATATAAATTGAAAACGAAAGTCATTGTTGTGTTTCCCAAATTTTTTAAAATATTTTTGTGCCTCATTCAAATCCCCTTTTGATAGATACATTTCACCAATTCTAAGCTGGATGTCTTTTTTCAATTTGGCTTTGGAGGGTGATTTTATCGCAGCCCTATATGATTTTAGAGCTCCATCAAAATCACTTAGCATTTTAAATTGAATTTCACCGAGACGATGATATGCAGAAGCAGAGAAAGAAGACAGCGGCATGGAGGTGAGTAAAGAATCATACAACTCAAATGCAGCGTCCAAAGATTTAACTGATATGTTTTTCTGATGATAAAAGGGATCTTCAAAAAACATATTTCCCCCCAAAAATGAAACAAATGAAAGACTAGGTGATTCATTGGGAATAATATTATCTTCAAATGTTTTTCCTAACCCTAATAATGTCTGACCCACAAAGGTGGGAGATGATTGAACGATGTTTTGACTTATAATTGTCTCATAGGTGGCGAGAGCCTTTTCATGTTGGGATTCTTTTCTTAGAGAGTTAGCTAACTCTAACCAGCGATGAACATCTTTATCTGAGGGAAACCCCATATCCTGATGTTGAGATACTGCCTTTTCATATTGCTGAGTTTTGAAATAAAAGTCTGCAAGCAGAGGACCAAATAAGAACAAATCCTTTTTTATCCATTTATTTAACGTCCCTACAATGAGTTCATGAGTTTCATTATCATCACTAATTAGTAAAATACGATTAGTGACCATTTTAATTTGCATTGGATGGGATGATAAATAGTTGAGATATTCTTTTAATGCTGTTTCATAACTTTTCCTTGAAAAATGATAGTTTGCAATTTCGAGTGAGAGAACAGAGTGGTCATTAAACTTTTCTCTTGCCCGACGGATGAGAGCGTTCGTTTCATCAGACATACCAAGCCTTATAAATAGATAATAAAACTTTTTATAAGTATTTACCACGCCTCCATACTTTTTTTCTGAGATATCCCACTCCCGCTTAGCCAGTTTCTTGTTTCCGACTTTCCAGTATGCCTCTCCAAGATCTAGATGAGGGTCTATTTGTTGTGGGGTTCTGTTTTTATAAGTTTGTATTGTAGATATAAGCTCATCATATTTTTCATCTCTCGAGTAAATCTTCTTCAGATTTGTGTAGGCTTTCTGATCATGGCCTTTATCAAGGATATCAGAATAAATTGCAATAGCATTTTCAATTTCCCCTTTCCGCTCCATCATTCTGGCAGTTTTTAAAGCCCCGGAATTAGTTTGTCCGTACAAGAGTACCAACAAAGCTGATGCAATGGTCATAATGAATAGTTTATTCATTTTCGTATTGATTTATTTCATTTGATTCTTGATTTATTTCATTCATTAGTGATGACCTATTAAGGGCATTAAAATAACGGCGAATCATGGTCATATATTCTTGAGTATATCCAGCCTGCAGAGCACGGCTCAATGCTTCGGAAGTAAGGGTAGTTCGCTGACCTAAGTCTTCTGGGAGACCAGAGGGTCCGGTAAAATTAACATTTTGTACGGCTGTTTCTGCTAAGCGCTCTTCTTTTTGTCCTTTTTGAGTAATGGATTTTTGACTGTTCAGCATTCTGGAAAGAATTCGTTGCTGTCGTTCCTGAGTTTTTCTAGTATATCTTCTTTGTTTTAAATCCTTGATTACTTCGTCCATGTCTTGTCCGATTCCACTCAAATCTCCCGTTCCTTTTGACCCAGATTGGGTCATTTCTTCCATCAATTGTTGAAGCGATTTTTGTACGCCCTGTTGTTGAGAGAGCATTTTTTGCATCATGGACTGCTGCATACCCGCAGCCATCTGACCTAAGGCTAATTGCATTCCCTGATTATTGATTCCTTGCTGCTGTCCGGACATTTGCTGCATCTGTTTCAGGAACTGTTCGTATCCACTTGCAGAACCCCCTGATTGCATTTGTTGTATAGATTGATGAACGCTCAGGGCTGTCTCATTCAATCCTTCCATAGCTAGATCCTGTTTGTTTTTTGCGGAGGTAGTATTGCGCTCTGCAAGGCGAGATATAGACTCGTTCATTTCAGCGAAAGCTTTCCCCATTGTTTTTCCTATCTCTGGAGTTACAGCAAAAGTTTCACGTGAGAGTTCCATCAGCGAGCTCATAGTTTGAGATAGTTGATCTTTTAATACTTGCTGCTGTCCGGCGAGATCTTTTACCCTTTGTGAGCTTCTTGATGTGGATGCTGTTTTTTCCCTGAGATGTTCTTGAGATTTAGAAAGTGAAAGAATATTAGACATCACTTTTTGAAGTTTTTCTACCATTTCTGCTGATGTTTCCTGTTGAAACTGTTGTTGGATATCCATTGCCATATTTTGTAGTTGTGATAGGCCGGACAACACAGAATTACTTGAGTTTCGAGAAAGTTGAAGCTGTTGTTGATTTAGATGTGCTGCTGTATTTTCAATTTGCTGTTCAGTAGATTGAGTAATGGAAGATTCTACCATTTCATTTAAAGCCTCAGCAGTGGATGGACTAAACTCATCTGTGAGCTTTTGTGCTTCATTTATTGCAGATTGAATATGATCAAATTCATCTTGAATTCTCAGTTCACTTTGTTCGTGTTTTAAAAAGGTTGAAGGATCACTTTCTTTTTCCATTTCCCATAATTCATTATCCAAATGATCCTGCTGCTTGGTTAATTGCTCTAGGCGTTTTGATACCTCATTTAGTTTCTGCTCCGCTTGTATTCGTTTTAAAATATCCAGAAAGCGATCTACTTCCTGTTCAATCTTGTCCATATTTTCAGCAATTTCAGATAAGGCATTTAGCATCTCCTTTGGATTCATTTGATCAAGAATATCTTCAATATTTTTTATATTAGACAGCATGTCTTCAGAAATAAGCTCATTGACCAATTGATTGAGTTCATTAAATTTTTCCATTAGCTCAGGGCTGAACAACTGATGTTTATCAACAGACTCCTTCAGTGACTCCACTGTCTCAGCAATATCCTGAAATTCAGATAGCCTTTCTTTTGTTTCTTCCAGCATTTTTTTTATGGATTGCTGTTGGTTCCAATCTATTTCAGAAGATTTAATGAGATCGAGATTCACCTTTTCTAGCTGTTCTTGAAGGATTTCCAGTTCTTCAAGGTTTTCACTCATCTCTTCAATTATCCCTTCCTCTTCTTCTTCCAAGCCAAAGAACAGATCTTCCAAGGAGGGAAGCCGGGCAACAAAATTCCCAGACAGTGATTTTTTCGGTCCCGAGATCTGATCATTATCATAGAGCTCAAAATGATAATGGACCTCGTCTTCCGGCATGAGCATCAAATCAGATAAATCCCAGTCAAGCATTACAGATTGTTTAGGTTTATCCAAAATTATATTAGGTATAGTAAAAACGGATATGACGGGGTCTGTTACAATATATGCCGGTCGCTGAATTTCATATCCAATCTGTAAAGTAGAAAAACCAAAATCATCTTCTATATCTAAATGAATGGGGATTATTTGATCATCTCCTAGGTCAACGATGGGATGAGGTTCATACACAGATAGCTGTGGAAATAGATCGGGAATAACCCCTAGACGATATGGAATAGGTTCACGATTGGTAATGTTTCGATTATCATAAAGATGAATGGTAAAAATACCATTTTCTTCTAAAATAAACTCTCCTTCTGCTCTCTTACCTGAAACCACAAGAGGATGATGAAAATCATTTATTTTTAAATATGAACGAGACAGCTTTCGGTTAGATGAAAAGTTTACAGATATTGTTGTGCCTTTTAACCCCTGTACACTTGCTTGATTTGCGGATTGAATTACTGGTTTAAGCCCGGAATATGATGGTGGGATAAGGGTAAGAGAAAACGATTTTATGGCAGGGCGATCTGTGACCATAATTCTGTATTCTGGGGAGCGCACCTCATTCCAGCTTTGCCAGAAATGCTCGGCTTTAACAAACGCTTCATAGATATAATCTTTATAAATCTCTTTGAATTTAAAATTATATTTTCCTGAAGAATCAACAGATGCTTTTAAAAATAGTTTATCCGTTTTAACTGAATCACTTTCGACCTGTACAATAGGAGTAAGCTCCAGAAAGACTGTGTCAGGTTTTGTTGAGCTGGAGACTATATCTATTTCAGCATTATCTCCTCCAAGCAGGTGAACATCTCCCGCTGAGGACCGCAAGTGGTAAGGTTTTGGTGCTTCAAAAGCGTTGTGTGGATGCAGTAGTCTGAAAATACTGTCTCCCGCTGTGTCATTGAAACCTGAAAACCACACTGTTATAACTAACAGAAAAAAAAGTGTGATATATTTCCATCTTATATTTACAGCAAAAATTGTTCTATGGTTTAGCTGATCTAGAGATTTTTCCACTTTACTTATAAAAGCATTTGTAAGTCCTTTGGATGAAATATCGGAGACACCTCTTTCCAACTGAAGTGCATTAATAACTGAATCTTTTTTTGGAAAAGCCTTATTTCCCAACGTTCTAGCTATATTAGACCACTGATAACGACTGACCCTATTTGTTTGTATCAAAATAGCAGTGACTAATAGTCCTGCTAAAATTAAGATAAAACACAAGAGAGCTAAGCTCGCAACAAACACTTTAATGGCAGGAGAAAAATAAAAAACACTCTCTGTCCCTACTGCTATAATCAATAACATCAATAGGATAGTATATCCTTTCCAGAAAAACTGAATAAAATCCCGTTTCACTAGAGCATTTCTAAATCGTTTTAACTGATCAATCATAACGGTGATTATTGAACCATAGAGTAGTAGATAATATTTACCCCCATTTGAAGCGCTTTTAATCTAGTTTCTTCTGGATTATTGTGAACTTCAGCATCTTCCCACCCGTCTCCTAAATCACATTCATATGTGTATAAAACCATTAACCGTTCTTCATCAAATATACCTAGCGCTTGTGGAGGTTTTCCATCATGTTCATGTACTTTTGGTAAGCCACTTGAAAAATTATAATAAACATTAAAGATGGGGTGATCAAACGGTAACTCAATAAAATCCCTGTTAGGAAATACTCGCTTCATTTCTTCTCTAAATGAGACGTCCATACCATAATTATCATCTGCATGTAGAAATGCGCCCCTAAGCAATGTTTCCCTTATTTTTAGTATTTCCTCTTCAGTAAACCTTACATTGCCATGCCCGGTCAGGTAAAGATAAGGGTATCGATAAAATTCCTGATCTGTAGGACGGAAGCGAACCTCATCATCTGCGACAGCTATGTTTGTGTTATCACGCAGAAATTTTAACAGATTTGGGAGGCTACTAGGATCACTATACCAGTCCCCACCGCCTCCATAGTGAATCCGCGCAATGGTGAAACTTTGTCCGTGAATAAAAGTAGACATAATAAAAGCGATGATGCCAACAATAAAAATGAATCGGTTTTTCATTATGAGATTTTATGGTTTTTATAGATAAAGGTTCCTTTTTATCAGTCATTTATTACATAATACTAGAGGACTAGATATCTTTAATCTTAATCAAATTGACATTGTATTCAGAGAAGGTGGGCATATCGAACTAGAAACACAACTTCCTGGGATATTACTTTTATAACTCCAGCAATTGGTACAGCAAAAAGCATACCCAGTGGTCCCACAACTGTCCCGCCTACAAATAGTGAAATCATAACAAGCATGGGATGAAGACCCACGCTTTCTCCTACCAGAATCGGAGTAATAAAATTGTTGTCGATTTGTTGCACAATTATAAACATCAGAATGATATCAAAAATGAAAAACGGGGACGGAACTAAATTAAATATGAGGTGGGATAAGGCAGATTCGTTGCCTAAATTATTCATTATAGCGATAAGAACCGCAGGGACCATTCCTACAAAAGGTCCTACCATCGGTATTAAATTAGAAAGGCCAGCAATTATTGAAATAAATACAATCATTGTAAGGTTAGCTCCATACAGATTTAATATACACAGCCCCATAAATGATAAAATCGCAACACTAGAAGCAGCTAGAAATTGTCCGGTCAAATATCGAGACATTTGCATCTCTATGTTGTGTATGATCCTCACACCCAACTCAAAATATTTGTTGGGTACCAGGGCAACCAAGGTTCGACGGAAATGATGATATTCAACAAGCAAAATAAATGTAAACACAAGGATTATGGCGGTCAGAAAAATAAAATTCACACCGCTTTTTGCAATGGTAAGGATCTGTTGAATAAATCCTGAAATGAAAGATTGTATTCTCTCGGCCAATTGAGGAGTTTCGCCATCACCCATTGATGAAACTCCCGGAAGAGATGAAAGAGCACTTTCGTACATACTATTTAAATCATTTACATAGTTTTCCTCAGTGAGTCTAAAATAAAACTCTGATGACTGCTGAAACATCCCGGATGCAAAACCAAAAAGAAATCCGAAAACTAATAAAAGTACTCCGCCCATGACAAAAAATGTACTGAACAATCTACTGTTTATCTTTCGCTCTAAGGTATCTACTGCAGGAAGGAGGACTGTTGTGATAAGAAAAGAAAAGACAAGAATCATTACCATTTTTGATATAAAGGGCCAGATAAAATAAACCACACCAATTCCAAGGATAAAGATGGTAAGGGTATAAAAATTTTCTACAGTTTTCAACCTGGAAGTCATACAGATTCTGAGTTGGCCTCAGTTACCTCCTCACTGGTTTTTCTGAGTCGCGCTGACATAATCTTTGCAAGGTTGAACAGAATTTTGTTTCCAGTTTCAGGGCTTCTTTTTGAAAGAGATTGAAGATCAGGACGTAAAAATGCTAATAGAAGACAGTCTTCATGTGCGATAGCAGTTGCGCTACGTGTATCAGAATCTAACAGTGACAACTCTCCGAAAAACTCACCGCTTCCCAAAAGTACTAATGTTTTTTTATTTCCCTTTTTATCTTCAGTGAATATTTCAATTTTTCCGGACAGAATAATAAACATCCCTTCTCCCGGTGCATGCTGTTTAAAAATAGTTTCACCAGATTTATACCGTCTTTTGTGTACCAGGTTTTCTATTTCACGTATTTGTTTATTTGTCAGTTTATGAAAAACAGGTATTTGTTTTATAACTGTTTTGGTAGGGCTTTCCTGCTTATACCAATGTGTAAAAAGGTTTTCCCACAGCGCTTTCATTATATTATCTCCAAATCCATATTATAAAATAGACACAAGAATAAAGGGAAGTCAAGTTGAGAGGAAAATACATGTTTATTTTCTTAATACGATAGCGCAGAGTGATTTTTAAAAAAACGAATTAAACTATTTTAGTTCAGTTCTGAACTAATTCACAGTTTTAAAAAACAGAATGAGTCGGTAACTTTAACGATGTCACAAAATGTGAAAAATATTGTTTTCATGTTATCCATACTTTCTTTTGTTTTTCCCCAAAGAGATTTTGATGATGAACTGGAGTATCAAAACAAATCTATCAAATCTTTGAAAAAGGAGATTATCTTTCTGCAAGATAAATTAAAAACAATGTCTGCTCAGGAAGAATCTTCATCAAATAAAATAATTGCCCTTGAAAAAGAAATATATTTGATAGATAGACTAATCTCTGAGCTAGCCAACGAAGAAAAAAATACACGAAAAATGATTACTGAAACAGAGATAAAACTTACTGATCAGGATGACAGCTTACTGCAATTACGTGAACGATATAAAAAAAGAGTTTTAAAGGCCTATATTGATGGGAGACCATCTGACCTTGATAAAATATTCAGTCCTGTGGCCTGGAGACAGTCTGTTTACAGAAAAGAATATCTTAAAATCATTTCAGCAAAAGACGACAGTATTAGAAAATCTATAAAAACTCTTTTAATAGAAATAGGTCAGGATAAATTAAACCTTGAGGCTGGGCTAAGAAAAAATATTTATCTGAACAGGGAAAAATCAAAACAGAAAAAAGAGCTAAAACAGAAAAAATTCAACCGTGAGAAACAACTGGCTTCTCTCAAAATCAATAAGGAGGAGATGTCAGAATATTTAAAAGAGAAATCTAAAGGTCTGAAAGAGTTAGAAGAGATTAGGGTAGCAATCTTGGAGGATAAAGCACGATTTGAAAGGGAAGAGAGGATCCGCAAACAGCAGGAGGCATTAAGGTCTAAAAACTTTGCACAGCTTAAAGGACAGCTCCCCTGGCCCATTGATGGAAAAGTTGTTACTAAATTTGGAAGACAATGGAACCCAAAATTAAAAACGACGACGGAATATCCTGGGATTGATATTCGGGGGAAAGCTGATATGCCGGTGCAAACAGTGTTAAATGGCATAGTGGTTACAGTCACATATCTGCGGGGATATGGCACGACCGTGATTATTGATCACGGAGGAGGTTTTTTTACAGTGTACAGCCAACTAAGAACTCTAAAAACCCATGTGAACAGTGAGGTACAATCGGGAGACGTGATCGCTTTTTTGGATGAATCAAGTTCAGAATATGGTGCTGTCCTTCATTTTGAAATTTGGGGAAACGGTCAAAAACTTGATCCTGAAAAATGGCTTTTAAAATAACAATTCCCGATATCTTAAAATCTCAACCCACGGTTTGGGATAAGCTGTATTCCATTTACAATTCTGGAAGAATTGGGACTGCATACTGTTTTTCAGGACCATCAGGGTCCGGAAAACAGGGGATGGCTTTAGCATTCGCAGCTTTGATAAATTGCGAGTTTTCAGAAAAATTTCCAGACTGTGAATGTCTTTCCTGCAGACGATTTAATTCTTTACAGCACGAACATTTACATATGATTGTTCCTTTGCCAACTTTATCCCAAAACAGTAAGGACACTTTAGATAAGAAAAGTATAGATATTTTTATCAAGGAATTGGATAAAAAAAGAAATAATTTATTTCATAAGATAAGAATTCCCAAATCAACCCGCATTATATTGCAGTCCATACGCAATTTGAGAAAATCACTTTATTTAAGATCTGCATTAAAGGGAAGAAAAATCGCAGTGATCTTTGAATCAGAATTGTTGTGCACCGGTTCAGGAGAATCTGCAAACGCTCTATTAAAAATACTGGAAGAACCGCCACAGTCCACCACCCTAATTTTAGTGACAGATTTTAAGGATAAACTTTTCCCAACAATTATTTCCCGCTGTCAGCATATTCAATTCCCTCCACTGGAAGATAATATAGTTGAAGGAATGCTAAAAGAAAAAGGAATTGACGATGAAAAAATTAAATGGATTTCATTCCTATCTGAAGGTAATTTTGTCACAGCTAGTAGCATCGCAGACAAAAACTGGGGAGAAATAAATACTTTTTTTAATTTTATTTCAGATCTTATGATAGCGGATGATTATAAAAAGCTGTATAAATTTGCGTCCGACTATACAAATATGTCACGAACTAACACGCCTGAATTTCAGTTTCATTTTTATCTGATTCAGCGTTGGCTTCTAGGGGCACTGCATTTGAAAAATGGTATTCACGATAGCTTGACCGAAACGGACCTTGGTATAGGTATAAACCGATTTTTGTCACGCTATCCTGGTGTTAATTTATATGAATTGAATATGCTGGTGGATTCAGTGTTAGAAGGTTTTAATCAAAATGCCAACATGGCACTATTATTAACTAATTTCATTATTCAATTACAAAGGGAATTAGGCAAAACCAATACACGATGAACGGTAAAAAATTTTATATAACCACTCCTATATATTATGTGAATGACAAACCTCATATTGGCCACGCATACACCACTATTTTGGCAGATGTTCTCACTCGTTTTCAAAAAAAATCAGGGATATCATCTTATTTTCTCACTGGTCTGGATGAACATGGACAGAAAGTACAACAGGCAGCGGAAAAACAGGGGATTGAACCCCAAAGGCATTGTGATGAAATGGCACCAAGGTTCGTGGAACTGTGGGAAAAACTTCACATTTCATATGATGATTTTATTCGAACTACTGAAGAAAGGCATAAGACCATAGTCCGTCAAATTCTTCAGGAGGTATATGACAGGGGAGATATTTATGAAGATGAATACGAAGGGCTTTATTCCGTTACGGAAGAACGTTTCATCACAGAAAAAGAAGCAGAAAGCGGGGAGTTTCGGGACATCAAAAAGCTCAAGGAAAAAAATTATTTTTTCAAAATGAGCTATTACCAGCAGAAATTAATAGACCATATAAACTCCAATCCAGGATTCATTCAGCCAGAGCATCGAAAAAATGAAGTGCTTGGATTTCTTCAAAAACCACTGAATGATCTCTGTATCTCACGTCCTAAGTCCCGCCTGAACTGGGGAATTGAACTGCCCTTTAACTCAGATTATGTAACCTATGTCTGGTTCGATGCTCTTATCAATTACGTCTCTGCAATCGGGTTTGGAAAAAATGAAGATGAATTTCGTAAATGGTGGCCTGCCTCCTATCATTTGATTGGTAAGGACATATTGACCACCCATTGTGTTTATTGGCCCACCATGCTTATGTCCATAGGTGTTGAATTGCCGGATTCCATTTTTGCCCACGGATGGTGGCTCAGCGGAGAATCTAAAATGAGCAAATCCCTGGGCAATGTCATCAATCCAATAGATCTGATTGATGATTACGGTGTAGACCCGGTGAGATATTATCTTATGCGGGAGATGGTCTTGGGACAGGATGCAAAATTCACAGTGGACTCTTTTATAAAGCGCTACAACAGCGACCTAGCCAATGATTTTGGAAACCTTTTGAGTAGAGTATCAACACTCATGAAAAAGAATTACGATGGAAAGATCCCTGAAACTGGCGACCTCACCATAAGCGAAGAGGACATCCGTACAACGGGAGAGTCACTGGTAAATACAGTGGAGACAAAGATTTCATCTATGGAAGTGAATGAAGCCATTGAAGAAATTTTACAGTACGTTCGAAAGGTGAACAAATATATGGAGGAAAAAGCTCCTTGGAAACTAGTGAAGGAAGACAAAGAGAGCGCAGGAACCGTATTGTACACAGCCGGTGAAGCTCTGCGGATCAGTGCTGTTTTGCTATCTCCGGTAATGCCTAACAGAACGGAAATTTTACTTGAGGCACTGAATGCATATGGGGGAGATTTAAATTGGGGAGGACTAAAACCCGGCAGTGAATTGAAAGATCATAAACCCCTGTTTCCCAGAGTCAAATAGGCTAGCTCCACAAAATATACCAAAATAAAAAAGAAGCCATTATTCCAAGAGGATAACCAAGCGGCACTATTTTACGCCCCCCTATTTTTACCCATGGATAGTAATCTGTAAAGTCAGACCAGAACTCCCTAAATTCCACAGCAGGGTTTACAATAAAATAGACAAAATCTTCTATAACCAATCCTGATAAATAAGCACTCATAAGTATACCAAATAACTTTGTATCCCATCCGAAAATGACAAGAGGAAGAAACAAGAACAATGGAAGCATCACAATAAACAGATAAAAATGGTAGGCGGGGTAAACGTATCCACCCGGCAGTTTTATTTGCCAGCCCAGCTTACGGTGGTGCCATGGGTTCCGTCCTTCTACATAACCTTCTACAAAAGAAAGGGCAGTCATGGCAACCCAGACACAAAGAAATATTTTAGCGACAGGGTACACAATTGAAATTTAGCAAATTAACAAATTTATTAAATTGTTTTTATTATTTCCCTGTTTTTTACTAAAAAGCATATTGCACTGTGTTTTTGATTTGCTCAATTTACTGTACCGCAATTTTTTTGATTTCTGTTTTTATAAAATATAATGTAATGCTAAAAGACAGGATAAAATAAAAACCCATTATTATTGAAACGTAATTCGGTGAATGAAACCATGTTAAGTCGCTTATTACAAATAGAACCATTCCCAGAATAAATTTAATTCCTTCAAAATACATTCCATAGTTTCTCTTATCCAAAAGAGAGGTATATGCAAAAACGTGAACAACCAAAAATAATGCATAGAGCAGCGCAGGAGGAGTGCTAACAGATGAGCTGAGGACCAAAAGGTGAAACATAAGCGCTAACCCAACGGACATTTGAATGCACGACCAGTAAATTAAAGAAATAGAATTTTCAGTTTTATATTTAACCTGCTCATAGGGGTCTTCTATGGTTTTAACAGGATGTTTTAGCTTAACATCGTCCGGCCTCCACCCTGTTGGCATGAACCAAATCCTTATCTTGTCCCACACCCTTTCAGTGCGTACAGCATCCTTTATCAATTGCCAAATATGTTTAAAATTGATAACAACAGGGTTCCATGTTTTTGCAGGACGGAGTATCCCGTAAACCGGTTTTACATCCGGCAATTCAGACTGGAATGAACCGAACAGTTTATCCCAGATAATAAAGATTTGACTGTAGTTCTTATCAAGATACTCTGGGTTGATGGCATGGTGAACGCGATGGTGAGATGGGGTAACAATTATATTTTCCAGCCACCCCAGTTTATCTATGAGCCGTGTGTGGTACCAAAACTGCATAAATAAATGAATGGGACCGATGACGACAAAAATGTATGCCGGTATTCCTAGAAAGGCAGCGGGGACCATAAATATTGCCCCAAATCTTACTGTATCTGAGATTGACTGACGAAGGGCACAGGAGAGGTTAAACTCTTCACTGCTGTGGTGAACAACATGGCGGTTCCAAAAAACGTTTATACGGTGATCCATTCGGTGTATCCAGTAACCTGAAAAATCTTTAACAATAAATGCTATGACCACCGCCAGCCACACGGGCTCAAGTTTGTAGATGGTAAGGTGTTCCACAAGCCAGGAATAACTGATGAGGATGAACCCGAAATTTATTCCGTCACGAACTGTATTTGTTACCCCTGAACTTAGGCTAGATATCATATCTGCAGGGCGGTTGATCTTAATTCCCATTCTTCCGGCCGCTAGTGCCTCAATCCCGATTAATATTAAAAAAATTGGGATGGAAAACATGAGAGATGTGACAAAAAAACTCATTTTTATGGAATATTACCTACATGAAAGTTAAACAGTAATTCCTGTCCAAAATCTGGTTTGAATTCATGGAGAGTATCGCCTGCTTTAGTTAAGAATCTTATTTGACCGTTTATACCGACCTTTTTCGGTGCGCTATTTCGGTACCACCAGTGTCTGGAGATTCCGTCTTCCATATCGTCTTTGAATAAAAATTGATAGAATCCTTTTTTTAGCTTCATTTGAAAATGATACTCAGTGGAATCTTTGAAGCTATCTTCAGCAAAAAACACTATTCCTTTTGCATCCGACAGGGTGAAGGAGTTTTCCTGCGCTCTGTTCACATTGTTTGTATGGATATAGAGAGTGAACTCACGGGGGAATTCTTTCGGCAGTGGTACCGTGGATGTGAGTTTATTGTTTTGAGGGTTTTCATCCTCTTGATTATTGGGGAGTTTTGCTAGAACTGCAAAAGATTGATTCTTATTTAATCCTTTCCAGCATGGAATAGAAAGAACCACTTCTTCTTCTTCAAGAAACGGTAAATTCCCCGACCAGTTATAAATTGATCCTTTACCATTTTTCAGTCCATAATGGAATATTACAGTTTTTAGATCATACTCACCGGAATTCCTAATGAGAACTCTTGGGTTGGATAATGTGGGATTGATCCGACTGTATTTATCTTCACTGCTGGGTGCAATTACCTCTACAATTTCAACGTCATTTTTAAAGTTGGGTTTTCCATAACTGATGAGCTGGTGAGACATGCGGAGGTTTCCGTTTCTTTCTCCGTTTTCAAAATAATTTTGAACACTGTAATCTAGGTAAATGGTATCTCCGGGATTTACATAGGGCGTCAGCTCGAAATCGTACTCATCCACCCTGGTGCCCGGGCACCAGCCTGCTCTATCAAATGGCCAAGTTCCGCCTTGAGGGTAAATAGGATTATTACCGCAGTCTTTCCACACATTCCAGCGAAAGACTTCCCAGTTGTTTAGGTACCAGGTGTGGGTTTTGCTGTCCCACTCACAGCAGTTGCGTGGACCCTCATGCCCATGTCCGGAAATGACAGATTTAATTTTATATCCTGAAGCATCAGCGTTAAGTATGATTTTCTTTTTTGTAAATATAGAGTCATCGGCAAGTTCTCCATATTTATAATTTCCATAGGGATAAATATTTTCTACGCTCAAAACATTCCTCTCAGGCTCTCCGCTGATGAACAAGAATTTCAGATCCAGTAATTCCTGATTGTTACCTACGACGAGTTCACGGTTTCCTCTTAGGATGGGAGCATAGTCCGTCATATCATATGTCCATTCCCAGCCCTCTTCTCCTCCAAGGAAAAGGCGTTTTCCATAGGGAGTGACAAAACTGCCAATGCTGAAAGTTTCAGCGGTGTCGCTCTCCGGATTATTAATAAATGTATTCCAAATGTAATCCCATTCCCCGCAGGGATATTTATCGCCTTTGGTTAGAGAGTCGCACTTTAAAGTCTGAACCATGATGATTTTTGACCAATTTTCTTCAGTTTTAGGAAATTGAACTCTAGTTTTATATTGGGCGTTCCACCCTTCTGGGCTGGGCGTTTTAAATGTGATTGGATGCAGTGTGAGAGTGTCAGCACCGGAGGAAGAAGATAGTTGTTCTTCTGTAATGTCGGAACAGCTCATCATGATAAAGGTATAGGATAAGAATACCAATACTTTAATTAACACTGAATAATATATTATTTTCACTTTTAAAAGTTATAAATAGTTTTTTGGTTTAATCCTCTTGTTTTTACGCATTATTTTCAATTCCAAATTTAATATGAATAATCTAAGAAATGATGCTCACAGATACACATTGCCATTTATACTACCGAGATTTAAAGAATAGTCTGCCAGAGATAATACAACGCGCAGAAAATTTAGGCGTAAATCGGTTTATTTGTGTTGGTACAAATATGGCTAACTCTTTGGAATGTCAAAAATTATCAGAACAATATGATCAAATCTATTTTTCTGCTGGTGTTCACCCACACGATTCAAAAGATGCATCCGATGATTATTTAGATCAAATTAAGAATTTTTCTCATTATGATAAAATGGTTGCAGTTGGAGAAATGGGATTAGATTATTTTAGAAATATTTCTCCACCTGAAGTCCAGGAACAAATATTACGGGAACAAATGCAATTAGCGAATGAATTAGAAAAACCGGTTATCTTTCATAACAGGGATGCTGATGAAGATGTTATTAAGGTCTTGGAAGAATTCCCTGATGTTATAGGTGTTGCACATTGTTTTTCAAGCAATTTAGAAATCGCAAATGCATTTTTAGGTATGGGATATTACATTTCATTTTCTGGAAATTTAACATTTAAAAACAGCCATTTGCCTGATGTAGCAAAAGAAATTCCCTTGGATAAGGTACTAGTCGAAACAGACTCTCCATTTTTAAGTCCTGCTCCGTTCCGAGGGAAACCAAATGAACCAGGAAGAACCCGGTTTGTAGCAGAGAAACTTGCCGAAATTCATGATTTAACCTTAAAAGAGATAGCATATAATACCTCTAAAAATACAAATACACTTTTCCGTATAAATTAAATATCATTCTAGAAGAGAAAATTAATTTTCAAGGATTAACATATTGACAAAGTATTCTCATCCGTTCAGAAAAAAATGGGGCCAAAACTTTCTTGCAGATCGGAATTTATTAAATAGAATAGTACGCACCATTCAACCACGCGAAGATGAATCGATTTTAGAGATCGGCCCAGGTGAAGGCGCACTAACTGAATTGATCTTACCTCATGTTAATGAAATGGCTAGTGTGGAAATTGACCCACTTCTAATTGATTACTTAGGTAAAAAGTCTATTTTTAAGAACCTTTCACTAGTCAATGGAGATATCCTTCAGCAGAGTATTGAAGACCTTCCAATTTCCAATCCTGTTCGGATTGTGGGAAACATACCCTATAACATCACCTCACCGATTGTCTTCTGGTTAATTGAACAGCTAGACTACTGGAGCGATGCTTTCATTATGATGCAGAAAGAGGTAGCAAAGCGATTTTCTGCCAAACCCTACACAAAAGACTATGGAAGACTCACGGTGGTAACCGGGGTATATTTAGATGTAAACTATTGTTTTAAAATTCCTCCTGATGTCTTTATTCCCAAACCAAAAGTAGATTCCGCTTTTGTACACTTCACAAAAAAAAGCAACCCTGTCATTTCTGATGAAAAATATATAAAATTTAATAAATTGGTGACAGCTGCGTTTTCACAGAGACGAAAGATGTTGAAAAACACATTAAAAGGGTTTGGAATCCTTCAGGGAACCTGTCCCGAGATTGATCTAAATCGAAGACCTGAAACTCTTACAATAGAAGAGTTTGCCTCTCTGATTTAAAATAAAGATGAATTATAATAATTTTGTTCTTTATTAAAATAATCACTATATTAGCCGACTTTTCTATAAGGGAAAACATAAATATAATATGGCAAAAGTAACAAAAGCAGTTAATGAGTCCAATCGTAGTTTGAGCCGGTATCTCGAAGAGATTGGAAAGTATGAACCTCTTCACCCTGACCGGGAAGTTGAGCTAGCTCAACAGATCAAAAAGAATGACCGTCGAGCACTAAAAGAGCTAGTGCAGGCCAATCTACGGTTTGTGGTCTCCGTTGCTAAAGATTATCAGGGGCAGGGCCTACCTTTGACTGACTTGATAAACGAGGGAAATTTAGGGTTAATAAAAGCAGCAGGAAGGTTTGATGAAACAAGAGGATTTAAATTTATTTCATATGCAGTTTGGTGGATTCGCCAGTCCATTCTGCAAGCACTAGCAGAGCACTCTAGAATTGTTCGTCTTCCATTGAATCGAGTAGGGACCATAAGTAAGATCACAAAAACCGCTCAGAAAATTGAAGCGGAAATTGAAAGAACTCCCAATGAAGAAGAATTAGGTCGCCAACTCGAGATGACACCGGAGGAAATTTTGGATGCAATGAGGATTTCAAGACGTCATCAATCTTTGAATGCTCCATTTAGAGAAGGCGAAAAAAATGCACTTTTGGATGTAATTGAGGATGAAAACCAATTGTCACCTGATACCAATTTAATGGGCGAATCGCTTAAAGATGAAATTCGTCAATCACTCACTACGCTCCAAAAACGTGAGCGAGATGTGATTCAGATGTATTTTGGAATTGATATGGATTATGCCCTTACTCTCAATGAAATTGGAGAGGAGTTTAATCTGACTAGGGAGAGGGTGAGACAGATAAAAGAAAAAGCGATACGAAGGCTGCGCCACAGATCACGCAGTAAAATTTTAAGAACATATCTCGGTTAGAGGAGGGAACTCAATTGATTGAAGTAACAGTAAAGGATGGAGAGCAGATAGAACACGCCCTAAGGCGCTTTAAAAAGAAATGGGAGCGTGCAGGAGTTTTGAGAGAGTTAAGAAGAAAAGCGTTTTACATTAAACCCAGCGTTGTCAAACGGGTGGAGCGGGAAAAAACAATGCGCAGAGTTGCGAGATTATCCAGAATATATCGTTAAGAATAAAAAGAAATTCTATTTTGAAAAAGGCTCGGTGTTCCAACCGAGCCTTTTTAATTTTCAGCTATGATTTTAGAGAGTATTTCCGGTGTAAGAGGTCTCACATCCTCATCACTCACATCATCCGCTATCCGGAAATACGCAGCTGCGTTTCATCAATACTGTGGGCCAGGAGCTCTGTTTGTTGGAAGAGATTCCCGGGCAACCGGAGACACACTACAAGACGTTGTGATTCAGGAGTTGTCTTTTTTTGGCAGAGATGTGTTTGTCTGCGATATTGTTCCAACTCCGACCGTTCAATTTATGGTTGAACATACTGAAGCAGCAGGCGGAATAGTTATAACAGCAAGCCACAATCCCTCAGAGTGGAACGGACTGAAGTTTATTAGATCAGATGGTATTTTTCTTTTTCCAGAAGATTGTGATACATTATTTCAAAGAGCAAAATCCAGCAACCAACCTACAAAAGAAACGGGATCCTCGGGAATGATACTCCGAGAGCCTAACGCTGTACAGAAGCATATTATTCATCAGACATGCCTCAGCTGTATCGATTTAAACTCAATTAGAGAAAAAAATTTTAAAGTTGTCATTGATGCCTGTAATGGTGCTGGATCTGATGCGCTTCCGGGGATGTTAGATGCTTTAGGTTGTGAAGTGATCCCGATTAATTGCGATACAAAAAAGGATTTCCCCAGAGGGACAGAACCATTACCTGAAAATCTTGAGTCCCTTTGCAATGCAGTTTTAGAGAATTGTGCTGACATTGGTTTTGCAACAGACCCTGATGCTGACCGATTGGCGATTGTATCAGAGGAAGGAGTTCCCCTGGGTGAAGAGTACACGCTAGTTTTATCAGCGGAAGGATTTTTGAGATCGGTGAAGGGAGAAGGTGAAACCTTTGTGGTAAATCTTTCAACATCGCTTGCCTTGGAAAAGCTGGCAGAAAAGTATGGATCAAAGGTCGTCTATACCCCTGTTGGTGAGGTAAATGTAGTTCAAAAAATGCTTTCTACTGAGGCACGACTGGGGGGCGAAGGAAATGGAGGGGTCATTTTGAAAGAAAGTCATCTAGGAAGGGATTCTCTAACTGGGGTTACTATGGTTTTAAATAGGTTAGCCCAAACAGAGAAACCTTTGAGTTCAGTTTTTCAAACTCTTCCTCAATTTGTTATCAAAAAAGATAAAGTTGAATTGAATGATGGTGGCACCCATATATTAGTGGAAAAATTAAAAAAACAGTTTTACGGTTGCAGAATTAATGAGTCAGATGGTATTAAATTCACATGGGATAATTCATGGGTTCATTTTCGAAAATCAAATACAGAACCTATCTTAAGAATATATTCAGAAGCGGAAAATGAGTCTGAAGCAAATCAACTTATAAACACTGCAAAAGAAATAATAATATAAATGCCATTCATCACAAATAAATTCCACGGGAGTATAGATCAAGTTGGCTCTAGTGAAAGAGTTAAAAGATTATTTTCAAGAAGTATAAAAAAAGAATCAAAAATAAAAGCACTTCACTTGATTTTATCCATGATTGATCTGACAACGCTTGAGGGAAAGGATTCTCCGGGAAAGGTTCGTCAAATGTGTTATAAGGCTGCACACCTTCATGATAATTTTCCTAGTCTTCCTTGTGTAGCAGCGGTGTGTGTATATCCAAATCTGGTAAAGGTAGCAAAAGATTCCCTTGTAGGAACTGAAATCAAAATAGCTTCAGTTGCTACAGGTTTCCCAAGTGGGATGGCCACAACAAAAGAAAAAATTATGGAAGTGAAAAAGGTTGTAAAAGACGGTGCTGACGAAGTAGATATGGTAATATCTAGGGGGGAATTTTTACAGGGGAATTTAGATTTCGTCTCCGAAGAGATAAGCTCTATTAAAGAGGCATGTGGTGGTGCGCATTTAAAGGTTATTTTAGAAACAGGAGAGCTGGAGACTCTAGATAATATTAGAGAGGCAAGCTTTTTAGCGATGGAGTCCGGTGCAGATTTTATAAAAACAAGTACCGGAAAAATTACACCTGCCGCTGAGCCTATAGTTGTATTAACAATGCTGGAGGCAATTCGGGATTATTTTAAGAAAACCGGGAAACGAGTAGGAATGAAACCAGCTGGAGGCATAAGTACAGCAAAACAGGGGATTCAATACTTGATAATGGTCAGGGAAACATTGGGGCTTCATTGGCTCACCCCTGATTTATTCCGATTTGGTGCCAGCTCTCTTGCAAACGATGTGCTTATGCAAATAGTAAAACAAACAAAGGGTGTGTATCAATCCCCCTATTATTTTTCAGTAGATTAAGATGTTTATGATACAATGAATAAATTATTGAAAGATCAAACGAAAGAACACTGGGAATATTCACCAGCGCTTGAAAGCACAGATCATATTCAATTAAAAGAGAAATATGACCTGTTTATAAATGGTAAATTTTGTCCATCTGAATCCGAGAAATATTTTGAAACTATAAACCCTGCAAACGAGAATGTAATTGCTCAGGTTGCATATGCGTCAAATACAGACGTGATAAAGGCGGTACACTCTGCAAAAAATAGTTACAACAAATATTGGTCTAAACTAAAACCGTTAGAAAGAGGAAAATATATTTTTAGGATTGCCCGGTTGATAGCAGAAAGAGCCAGAGAATTTGCTGTCATTGAAACTCTTGATGGCGGAAAACCTATCCGAGAATCAAAACAGGTGGATGTTCCGCTCGCAGTAGCTCATTTTTTTTATTATGCAGGTTGGTCTGATAAACTTCAGTTTGCCTTTCATGGCAAAATGCATAAACCATTGGGTGTAGCTGGACAGATCATTCCTTGGAATTTCCCCCTTCTCATGGCTGCATGGAAAATTGCTCCTGCGCTGGCTGCGGGGAACACAGTTGTCTTAAAACCAGCAGAAACAACTCCATTGACCGCAATGAAATTAGCAGAAGTAATTCAGGAAGCAGACCTACCACCCGGAACTGTAAATATAATTCCAGGCGATGGTGAGACCGGAAAAAATCTGGTCCAAAATCCAGAAATAAATAAGATCGCATTTACCGGGTCTACAGAAATAGGAAAATTTATTCAAAGCTCATTAGCTGGGTCCCCAGTGAAATATACTCTTGAGCTTGGGGGAAAGGCTGCTAATATTATTTTTAGGGATGCACCAATTGATCAATCAGTGGAAGGTATCGTTAACAGTATTTTTTTTAATCAGGGACATGTTTGTTGCGCAGGGAGCAGGCTTTTTATTCAGGAGGGTATAGAAGGAGAAATTATTGATAAATTAAAATATCGAATGGAATCGCTGATTTTGGGAGATCCTCTGGATAAAAATACAGATATTGGTGCAATCAACTCAAAAGCCCAGTTTGATAGGATAGATCATTATGTAAAAATTGGACAAGATGAGGGAGGAAACATTTTTCAGTCATCATGCTCAATTCCTGATAAAGGATATTGGTTCCCACCCACCTTATTTACAGAGGTATCTCAGTCTCATAAGATAGTTCAGGAAGAAATATTTGGCCCTGTTTTAGCTATACAAACTTTTCGAACTCCTAAGGAAGTTATAAAAAAGGCAAACAATACTCCGTATGGACTCTCTGGTGGGATTTGGACTGATAAGGGCTCTAAAATATTCAAGATTTCAAAGGAGATTCAAGCGGGAGTTGTATGGGCAAATACATTTAATAAGTTTGACCCTTCATCTCCGTTTGGAGGGTATAAGGAAAGTGGAATAGGTAGAGAAGGAGGACTACAAGGTCTTTTACCATATGTGAACTTGGATTAATGAATGGCTGATCAAATTAAGATTAAGAAAACACGCAAACTGTATATCAATGGAAAATTCCCCCGATCGGAATCTGAACGGTATATTGCGTGGATATCATCAGACAATAGTGAGACAATAAATATTGCACGAGCATCAAGAAAAGATTTTAGAGACTCTGTTAGGTGTGCGAGGGGTGCTCTAACCGATTGGAAAAATAAAACAGCCTATAATAGGGGCCAAATACTATATAGGATGGCAGAAATGATGGAAAGCAGGAAAGAACAGCTTATTAGAGAGCTGTTCTTGGGAGGAGCTGTGAAAAACACAGCCAAATCTGAAGTTGAAACTACAATTGATTATCTGGTTTATTATGCAGGGTGGGCGGATAAGTATCAACAGATATTTAGCAGTGTAAATCCTGTGGATCAACCCTACTTCAGCTTTACAGTCCCTGAGCCAACAGGAGTTGTTTCTGTTCTATGTCCAAACCAGCTTCACCTCAAGTATACTGTATCTGTGCTCTCTTCCATTATTTTATCTGGCAATACAGCTGTACTTCTTTACTCTGAAGATAACCCACTTCCAGCCTTAACATTAGCAGAGATTATTCATACTTCAGATGTCCCTCCGGGGGTTATAAATATTTTGACAGGGAAGCGGGAAGAACTACTGGAACAATTTGCCTCTCATATGGATGTAAATGCAGTTGTTTATTGTGGCGAAAACCAGGAGGAAATAAAAACTATTCAGAAGCTCTCTTCAGTCAATGTAAAACGTTGCCATATTTTAAAGGATAGGAATTTAGAAAACACCCTGAACGATGGACCCTACACAATTCTAAGGACGGTGGAGATGAAAACAACATGGCACCCTGTTGGGATATAATAAGAGTATGGTAAAAAAAGGGGAAATTCTCAATTTAGATATTGACTCTCTGGCCTATGGAGGAAGAGGTGTTGCACGTCACGGTCAATTTGTTGTTTTTGTTGACAAAGCTCTTCCCTCTGAAAAAGTTAACGCTCTGATCTATAAAACCCGAAAAGGGTATGGTGAAGCAAGAATTCTTGATGTTTTATCGGAATCTAATGGGAGAGTAGAGCCAGTGTGTGAACATTTTTCATATTGTGGAGGCTGTTCACACCAGCACTTAGAGTATTCGGAGCAGCTCACCCAGAAAAAAAATCAGGTTAAGGATATTTTCATGAGACAGGCCGGAATAAATAATTTAGAAATCACTTCAATCATTCCTTCTGAGAGTGCCTATCATTACCGAAACAAAATGGAATTTACATTTTCTAGCAGAAGGTGGAGATTGCCTGATGAAAAACCCCAAAAACCAGCGGACTATGCTCTAGGACTTCATATTCCAAAACGGTGGGATAAGATTCTGGATATAAATAATTGCCATATACAGCAGATGAAGGGAAATGATATACTTAATTTTGTGAGAGAGGAGTCCAAAAAACTTAATATCAAACCCTATAACCAGAAAACGCATATAGGATTTTTAAGACATCTTGTGCTTCGTTTTGGAATAAACACTGGCGATATCATGGTAAATATTGTTACCTCTTATGAAGATACCGAATTGTTGACCCCATTGGTTAAAATACTTGTTTCAAAATTTCCTGAAATAAATTCCGTTGTCAATAACATTAATACCAAAAAGGCAGATACTGCATATGGTGAGTGGGAGAATACCCTTAGTGGACAATCTTACATTGAAGAAAAAATAGGTGATTTAACTTTTGAAATATCCTCAAATTCTTTTTTTCAAACAAACACTTTACAAGCTGAAAATCTTTATGAAACTATTCTAAGTGGCGCAGACCTTTCCGGTACAGAAACTGTTTTTGATCTTTATTCAGGCACTGGAACCATCGCTCTATATTTAGCAAGATATGCACAGGAAATAATTGGATTTGAAGCCGTTGATACCGCAGTAGAAGATGCTCTTAGAAATTCGGTTATAAATGGAGTTGGGAATGTTAGGTTTATCCGAAAGAATTTGGAAAAAAAAATTCAAGATTCTACTCTTCCTGACCCCGATGTGATTGTTGTTGATCCTCCCCGGGCGGGACTAGTCGGAAAGGCTATAGATAGCATACTATCGTATCAAGCAAAAAAAATAATTTATGTATCTTGTAACCCATCCACTCAGGCTAGAGATACAGTTTCAATATTAGATAAAGGCTACGCTTTGAAATCAATGACACTGATTGATATGTTTCCTCACACACCTCATATTGAGACAGTGGCCGTTTTTGAGTGGGAATAACCATCTTACCTTATCCTAAGTAAAAATTTGATTGAATATTAGTTGAATTACCTACCAAATGGAAAAACTTAAAAAAATATTTTCACCAGAGTTAATCGAGAAACGATGGTATAGCTATTGGCTTGAAAAGGGATATTTTAGGGCGTCTTCTGACTCTGGAAAATCTCCTTATACAATCGTGATTCCTCCTCCAAATGTTACTGGAATTTTAACCATGGGACACGTTTTGAATGCTACAATTCAGGATGTCCTTATAAGAAAATCAAGAATGGAAGGGTATGAAGCGTGCTGGATCCCCGGGACAGACCATGCATCTATTGCAACAGAAGCAAAAGTAATGAGAATGCTTCAGGAAAAAAACATTAAAAAAGAAGACCTAACTAGAAATGAATTTTTAAACCATGCATGGGACTGGAAAGAGAAGTATGGTGGAATTATAATTCAACAGTTAAAAAAACTGGGCTGCTCCTGTGACTGGGAGCGAGAGAGTTTTACAATGGATGCTGAATATTCGAGGGCAGTTTTAGAGGCCTTTGTAAAGTTGTATAAAAAAGGATTGATTTACAGAGGGCATAGACTGGTGAACTGGTGCCCTGTTTCGCAATCTGCAATCAGTGATGAAGAAGTGATTCATAAGGAAATACAGGGAAAGTTATGGACAATTCGTTATCCTTTAAATGGTGTGGATGGAGCAATAGAGGTGGCAACTACGAGGCCTGAGACCATGCTGGGAGATACAGGGGTAGCGGTAAATCCTCAGGATGATAGATATAAAAAATATATTGGGAAGACTATAAATCTACCACTAACTGATAGAGTAATTCCTATTGTAGGAGATGAGTTTGTAGATCCAGAATTTGGAACTGGATGTGTTAAAGTCACCCCTGGACATGACCCTAATGATTTTGAAATTGGAAAAAGACATAATCTAGATTTTATTAATATTATGAACCCTGATGCATCTCTCAATGAAAACGTAATTGATAAATACAGAAATCTATCCCGAGAAAAGGCCAGAGAAAAGATACTAGAGGAATTGAATGATAAGGGTTTTTTAGTGAACCAAAAGCCCTATATCCATAATGTAGGCTTCTCGGAGCGAGGTTCAGTACCTATTGAATATTATCTTTCTGAACAATGGTATCTCAAAATGAAGACATTAGCTGAGCCTGCACTGAAGGTTGTCGAGGAAGGTGATATAAATTTTCATCCCTCTCATTGGGTAAAAACTTACAACCACTGGATGAAAAACATTAAAGATTGGTGTATAAGCAGACAGTTGTTATGGGGTCACCAAATACCTGTCTGGTATAAAAAAGGGGAAAACTATAAGCTTCCAGAAAACATCCATGTATCGGTGAATGGACCGGATGATCCTGAAAACTGGGAACAGGATGAGGATGTGTTAGACACATGGGCAAGTTCTTGGATTTGGCCTTTTGGGGTACATGATTGGCCTCAAAAATCAAGAGATCTTGAAACATTTTATCCAACAACCGTTTTGGTTACCGGTCCGGATATCATATTTTTTTGGGTTGCAAGAATGATTATAGCAGGGAAGGAATTCATGGGAGAAATTCCATTTAAAGATGTTTATTTTACGAGTATTTTAAGGGATGAAAAGGGGAAGAAACTAAGTAAATCTTTGGGAAACTCTCCTGACCCGTTGGATTTGATAGAACAGTATGGTGCTGATGCAGTTCGCTTTAGTATTTTAATGATTTCTCCACAGGGGATGGATGTTTTGTTTTCCCCTGAACGAATGGAGTTGGGAAGAAATTTTATGAACAAACTGTGGAATGCAGCGCGATTCGTTAAAATGAATACCTCCTCTCTAGAAACTATTCCCGAACTAGATGAAATTGAACATGAGTTTCAATTACCAGAGAAATGGATAACCAGCAGATTGCATATCACAATTCAAAATGTAAATAGACATATTAAAAACTTTCGATTTAATGAAGCTGTAAAAACAATTTATGACTTTACTTGGAGTGATTATTGTGATTGGATGATTGAAATTTCTAAAATTTCGCTTTACGGCGATGACTTAAATAGAAAAAAGTGTGTACAGACCGTTGCAGTTTCAATTTTAAGACAAGTGCTGTGTCTACTTCACCCATTTGCGCCATTTATAACTGAAGAGCTTTGGCACCATTTTAAGACCAACAATGAAGATGATATTATCAAAACACCGTGGCCAGTTCACGATAAAAATAAAATTGACAGTGAAGCAGAACAAACCATGACGATTCTACAAGAGGTGATTACATCTGTTCGTTCTATACGTAGCAGTATGGGTGTTCCCCCAGCCAAAAAAGCAGACCTAGTTATCAGAGTGAAGAATGAATTGCTAGCTGAAAACTATGAATATATTATTCAATTTCTCGGTGGAATAAGTTCAATCCAATCGGGAGAAAACATTTCTAAACCTCCTCACTCAGCCACAGCAGTTGTAAAAGGGATGGAGCTGTTTATCCCGCTAGAGGGATTAATCGACATCAATCTTGAAAAAGAAAGATTAGAGAAGAGAAAGCAAGAGCTAACCAGACACTATGAATCGGTGCAAAGAACATTGAAAAATAAAAAGTTTTTAGAAAAAGCACCTCAACCTGTTGTAGAAAATGAGAAGAAAAAATTAGAAGAAATGAATTTAGAATTAGAAAAGCTCACATCTAACCTGGAGATGCTGAATTGAAAAAATCACTATTATTTTTGTTGACCTTAAATTTAATCTATGGACAAAGCATCAATGCTAGTTTAACAATGTATAAAAATGGGGTTACTATGGTAAAGCAGCCTGTTTTTTGGAATATTTCTGAACGAAAAAATCATATAAGCTATTCACTGGTTCCAAATCAATTATATCCAGAAACGCCTTTCCTCTCACTGGAAGGAAATGAAAAAATTATATCACAACGGCTTAATAATAACATATTTTCCAGCGAGAGATATTTTAAATCTCATCTTGGGAGTAATGTAGAAATTTATCCTAAAAATGGAAAATCTGTGGATGGAAAATTAGTTGAGTTTAATAGTAAATCGGTCACTATTCAGAGTAGGTCATGGATAAAAATGATTCCACGAGATGAGCTGGCAATGGTTTCAGTAAAGGATAAGCTGAAGGATGTTCAATTCAGACCCAAACTGGAATGGGAGATTGAAGGTGCTACCTCTGAATTTATAAGGGGCAGCCTTTTATATATGACAGGAGGAATAACTTGGAAAGCAGTTTACAGGCTTATTACAAGTTCAAATGGAGAATCAGCGCAGCTTGTTTCAGAAGCTCTGGTCTCAAATGACACCGATATAGATTTTACAGATTCTCAGTTAAAATTGGTAGAAGGGGATTTAAATAAAGCTTCTGTACATCGTCCGGTTAAATATGCATCACATTTGATGCAGGGCATGAGAGTTCAGGAGGAGTCTAAAAATAACAATGTTGGAGAAGTTCCACTAGGAGACTATTATGTTTATCCCATTTCAGATAATATTTCTTTGGCTCAAGGTGAGACGATGACACTAACTCTATATCCTGAGAGGGATATATCCTTTAAAAGAACATACATATTTGAAAACCGTGAAAGGCAGAAAAAAGAGGAACCACTAGAAGTAGAAATAGAAATCGCAAATACAGAGGGAAATAATTTATCTATCCCATTACCAGCTGGAAGAGTAGAGATATATTTAAACACTCCTCAGGGAAGTGTGGAGTTCATAGGAGAGGATAATATTAGACAAACCCCGAAAGGTGAAAAAGCTAAAATCATAGCTGGAAGAGCTTTTGATGTTATTGGAAAACGAAAGGTTGTAGATTATGACAGGCAAAGGAAAAGCGAGGAAGCATCCATCGAAATTGAAGTAATGAACAAAAAAAGAAAAGCTGTAGAAGTAAAAATAATTGAACACATCAATGGTGACTGGGTTATAAAAAATACAAACAAACAATACATTAAAGAGGATGTGGGGACTATTTATTTTCCGGTAACAATTCCTGCTGATGATTCAAAAATCATACTTTACACTTACAAGAAAGAATGGAAATAATTATGGATTAAATGCCTGTAATATCTATATAGGTTTTCTAAAATTAATCCGATACTTTCAAAAACTCCATCAACGTAAATTTGGGGAGACAGCTGTATGAGTCAGTTAACACTTTCTTCTTCATTAACCTATATCAAAGGTTTGGGTCCTGTTCGCACAAAAGTTTTATCTGAAATGGGTATACAAACAGTAGAAAATATGTTGTATTATTTCCCTCGTAGATACTTAGACCGCACGAGCGTAAGCCAAATTCGCCATATAGAAAAAGATAGATACTGTACAATAGTGGGCACTGTCCAGGAAGCCACGGTTAGAAATCTGGGAAGAAAATCTTTGTTTGAGGCAACTTTATACGATAACACAGGACAGGTTTCATTAGTATGGTTTCACGCAATACCTCTAGTAAAAAAAATGTTAAAAAAGGGTGACCGACTAGCGGTAACAGGAAAAGTAGGTTACTACAGGGGATTTCAAATGACTCATCCTGAGTGGGATAAACTCAACAGTAATGAAGATCCCATAAACACACAATCCATTATTCCAATTTATCCGTTGACCCAAGAGCTGAGGGAAACCGGATTAGATCACAGGAGATTGAGAAAGGTAATCTCAAATATATTGGATTCTATTTCTGTAATTGAAGATTATCTTCCGAAAAGGGTGTTAAAAAAACATCAACTATCTCCGTTGTTATATTCAATAAAAGAAATTCATTTTCCATCTAATGAGTCTGGACTGGAGAATGCAATAAATAGACTTAAATTTGATGAGCACTACTTTCTCCAGTTACTCATGGCAATAAGAAAAACATCGTTTGAAGGAACTTCCTCTAAACCTTTAGAGGAAAAAGGTAATAATATACGATCTGTATATGAGAACCTTGAATTTAGACTTACACTCTCGCAAAAAAAAGTTGTCAAGGAAATTCTGAATGATATGGAACAACCTTCCACAATGAACCGGCTACTTCAGGGAGATGTTGGTTCAGGAAAGACTGTGGTGGCAGTTCTCGCTGCGTGTGTTGCTGTGGACAGCGGGGCTCAGTGTGCTGTTATGGCACCAACAGAAATATTGGCAGTCCAGCATTTTGAATCGTTTCAAAAATTCACAAAAACCTCTCCGCTATCCTGTGAATTACTTATAGGGAACACACCCCAAAGAGAAAGAACATCTACTTTAAAGAAATTGAGTGAGAATAAAATAAATATCATTATTGGAACCCATGCTTTAATTCAGGAGGATGTATATTTTAATTCCCTTGGATTGGTCATTGTGGATGAACAGCATCGGTTTGGTGTTGATCAAAGAAACAAACTCACCTCAAAAGGATGTAACCCACATTTTTTAGCGATGACAGCTACACCAATCCCTAGAACTCTTGCAATAACTTATTATGGTGATATGGAATGTTCAATACTTGATGAAGTGCCGAAATATCGAAAGCCAGTAATTACAAGAGTGGTTCTACCTGAAATGCTGCATAAGGTTTACCAATATATGGAAACAGAAATGAAAAAAGGCAGACAGTGTATGATTGTTTATCCTTTAGTAGAGGAAACTGAAAAATCTGACCTAAAAGCAGCTGAAGAAAACTTTAAAAAGCTATCAAACGGTGAATTTTCTAACTTTTCTATTGCACTTATACACGGACGTATGAACAAGGAAGAAAAATATAGGGTAATGGAAGAATTTTCAAATAATAAATTTCAGCTATTGGTATCAACAACGGTGATTGAGGTTGGGATTGATGTGCCAAATGCTACAGTCATGGTTGTGGAGCATGCAGAACGATTTGGATTAACGCAACTTCACCAACTGAGGGGACGAGTGGGCAGGGGAACAGAAAAGAGTGTATGTGTTCTGGTGCAAAGAAAATTTACTGATTCGGGTTTCAAGCGTCTGAAAATAATGGAAGAAACAAATGACGGATTTAAAATAGCTGATGAAGATTTATTGATGCGTGGTCCTGGGGCATTTTTTTCTTTAAAACAAAGTGGATTTATAAAATATAGAATAGCAGACCTTGTGAGAGATAAAGCCATCATTCAACGGGCGAGAAAAGCTGCTATTGATCTTATTAATAAAGACCCTCATCTTCGAAAAAAAGGTCATGATGGAATCCGAAGAAAATTTACAAAAGAATATCGGGATATGCTTATGGATTTAAAACTTAATTAAGTTTTACTCATGGCGCAAGGAATCCACAGGGTCAAGAGTAGCAGCTCTCCAAGCTGGGTAACTACCAAATCCAATACCTATAATTGAACATACAACCAATCCGATGAAAGCCCAATCTAATGGAATTACAGCGGGAATATTAAATAGAATTGAAACTATGTTTCCCGCAGTGATTCCTAATATTATTCCAGTAATTCCACCAAACTCACTCAGAAAAACTGATTCCATTAAAAACTGCGTTAAAATATCCTGTTTTGTTGCACCAATTGCTTTACGAATACCTATCTCTTTTATCCTTTCTGTTACAGATACTAGCATGATATTCATTATTCCAATACCTGCAACAACAAGAGCGATAATACTTATTGATAGTGCGAACAATTTTATCCCAGCAGTAAATCCAGAGAATTTTTTTATCATTTCATCGCTTGTAATTATCTCAAAATCATTTTCTTCCCCGGGACTTACCTTTCGTATAGATCTCATAATCCCGATTGTTTCTTCTCTGGTCTTTTCATAATAATTCTCAGATGGGGCTTCAATATTTATACTTAATGTTGTCCATTTATTTGAAAATTTTTGGAGATAGTTAGTTATCGGAATAGCAATATAATTATCTTGACTCTGCCCAAAAGCCTCTCCCTGTCTCTCAGCAACACCTACAACATAATAGTTAAGACCCTCAATCTGTATTTTTTTTGAAATTGGGTCCTCAAAAGGAAACAATCTATCTACAACATCCATACCAAGAATGCACACATTACGAGAATATCTTATATCATCGGGGGCTAAATTTCTGCCATCACTAATATAGGTTTTAAATATCCTCAGGCTTCCTTCATCTCCTCCAAAAATCTCCACATTACTTTTTACTATTTTATCTTTGTGTTTTACATTTCTTACTGAACTGGCTTCACTCACGCTTATCAAAACTGGTAGTTTTGCACGGTCTTTCAATTTTTTATATTGGTCATAGTCTATATTTTTTCTATTCCTGTATTTTTTATCACCATGTCTAAAATGAATATCTGGATATTTTTGAATTACAAATGTATTCGCTGCAAACACATTTAGTCCAGAGGCAACTGATGACTCAAGGGTTCTAATTGCGGTCATTACACCCACTACTGAAAACACACCGATGCTTATACCAAGAAGTGTTAGAATAGAGCGAAGTTTGTTTTGCTGAATAGCATCAATTGCCATCCAAAAACTTTCTTTAAGAATGTTTTTTAGATTTCTAGAAAACATTCTTACTCATACCTTAGAGAATCAATCGGATCAAGCTTAGAAGCCTTGTAAGCAGGGATAAACCCTGATACAACACCCACAAATATACTCATGACTATTGAAAAAATAGATAAACCTATAGGCAGCGTTGATGGAAAAATTTTATTAATAAATATACTGGATATATATGCAATCATAAGCCCTACTAAACCCGCAACCAAGCAAATTGTAACCGCTTCCATCAGAAACTGGCTCAGTATCATTCCATTGGTTGCACCTATTGCCTTTCTTACTCCAATTTCTTTTGTTCTCTCTTTCACAGTCACAAACATAATATTCATTATTCCGATTCCGCCAACAATCAGAGATAAAAGAGTAATAAAAAACCCCGTGCCACCAATTGCAAATTTTAGTGTATTATATTGGGATTCGAAAGCTTTTGTCTGGTTGATTGAAAAGTCACTTTTCTCGCTTGGCTTTAGGCGTCGTAATTGTCTCATTATTCCTGAAATTTCATCCAGCCCTTCGCTGACTTTATCCTCAGGGACTTTAACACTTAAACGCATCCACCCTCTTTTTGAAAATATTCTATTAAACGCACCAAGAGGAAGTACTGCCTGTTTATCAACACTAAAAAAACCTAAAAATTTCCCCTGCTTTTCTAGAACTCCAATCACCTTAAACTTTACATTGTCTATTTTAATATATTGACCAATTGGATTATCACCTTCAAAAAACGCTTCTTTTATACCGTGGCCAATAATGGTAACTCTTGAGCCAGATATGTCTTCAGTTTCGGTAAAAAACCTTCCCTGTTCTATGTTCGTGCTTATGGTTTCCATATAATCTTCATTTGTTCCAAATATCTCTGTCTGCGTTTCCTTATCTTTATAAGCGAGCGAAGCACCACGCTGCATTACAGGACTAACTGCAAGAGCATATTTTGAGCGTTGTCTTATTTTTTCAACATACTCTGAACGCAACCGAGGCCTGTTTTTTACCTCCCACCATTCCATATCACTAAACCACTCATAACGGCTTATATGCAGTATATCTTTCCCAAGCCAAGACATACTGTTTTCAAATGAACGGTCCAATCCAGAAATTAATGTACCCATCAGTGTGACAGAGAGAACCCCAATGACAATCCCTAATGCGGTTAAGATTGACCTAGTTTTGTTTGCGAATACAGAACCAATTGAAATTCTGAAATTTTCAAAAAATAAAGAAAACATTATTTTCTTTTTGTATCATCAGTAATTTTTCCATCAAAAAGACGGATTGTCCGTTTTGCGTGTTGTGCAATTACATCTTCATGCGTAACAAGTATAATTGTATTGCCCTGAGAATGTAAATCATCAAAAATCCCCATTATTTCATGTCCGCTCTTTGAATCAAGATTTCCGGTAGGTTCATCTGCAAGAATGATTGATGGTTGATTAACAAGAGCTCTGGCTATGGCGACTCTTTGGCGTTGCCCTCCTGATAGTTCGTTTGGCTTGTGATACATTCTGTCTTCTAGACCTACATCTTTCAATGCTTTTGATGCCATTTTAATTCTTTTTTCTTTCTTAATATTAGCATATACTAGAGGGATCTCAACATTTTGTAAAGCACTGGCCTTTGGTAGAAGGTTAAAAGTCTGAAACACAAAACCAATTTTTCTATTTCTTATGGAAGCGAGCTGTGCGTCATCCATAATATGCACTTCCTCACCCTCAAACATATAAATACCAGAAGAGGGGGTATCAAGACATCCTATCATATTCATCATGGTAGACTTCCCTGAACCAGAGGGGCCCATAATAGCCAGATATTCATTGCTGTTTATTGTTATATCCACTCCATCAAGCGCTCGTACCTCTTCACCACCTACATTATAAATTTTATATATATCATTAAGATTGATTAATGACATGATATGATAGACTCGGCTTTAATGATTTTAAAAATATTAATTTAATCAGAGTTTGATGGTTCTTTATATTTGACCTTCACGCCGTGTTGCAGTTCTTTACTTAGTGCTCGATATCTACCAGTTACAATCAATTCATCTTCTATCAGCCCGGAAAGAACTGAATAGTGATCTTCACTTGATAAACCAACATCAACGGGTCTGACCAATGCGTACTTTTCTCCGCCTAATGCTTTTTCATCCTTAAAGTTGTCTACCAGAACAAAAACTACATCCAAGTTTTTCTTTATATTTGAATAACTTTCATATACATCATTTTCATTCCATTTTTTATTATCATGCCTTAGTTCTTTATAATTTTCCGGCCTTGAGGTAAGCGCTTTGATTGGGATAGAAAGAGTATTTTTAATTGTTTCAGTAATAATATTCACAGTACTACTCATTCCTGGTCTAATTCTTTTGGGTGGATCAAGAATTTTGACCTTTACCTTAAAATTTGTAACCTGTTCTTGAACCCCCATATTTAAAGACTGTGCGGTATGGGCAATTTCGCTTACCAAACCATAGAATACGGTGTCTGAAAAAGCATCAATCTCTATTTCAGTAGTGTCGCCAACATCAATGTTGATAACATCATTTTCATTGACATTAACTAATACTTCCATTTGACTGAGGTCGGCGATAGTCATAAGGACCATAGGGTTAAACATTCCACCAACTGCCATTTCTCCTTTTTCTTTAGTTAGGCTTGTTACGATTCCATATTTTGGAGCAGTTAAACGGGTTTTCGATAGTTCGTCTTCCGCTCTTAATAGGCTTGCTTCCGCTTGATCAGACTGACTCAAAGCAATTTCATAACTAGTTTCAGCTTGTTCCAATTCCTGCTGAGAAATTAATTTTTGTGAGTACAGAGCTTTAGTTCTATTAAGAAGTGATTCTACTTTACGTAAATTAGCTGATGCAGATTTTACTTGAGAAAGAGCCTGATTATAAACTGGTCTATACTGTTTTTCATCAATGCTTATAAGGTGCTGTCCCGATTTTACTGTGTCCCCTTCGTTTACCGTTATTTCAGTAATCCACCCCGTTATTGTTGATGTTATCTGAACCTCTTCTTCGGGCTGAATTTTTCCACTAGCGTTAACTTTATGTATAATTGTTGTTCGTTTTACTTTTTCAGTTTCAACGGTGATTGTGTCATCCTTTGAACGATTGAAATACCATATTATTCCAAAAACCATTATTAATAATGGTATCCACACCATTTTTTTCTTAATTATAGAAAGCATATTTTCCTTTAGTTTATACCAAAATCCGGAGTGAGTTCACCAGTTAATGATTGAAGTGAAGCTAAATAGATCCAAAAATCGTATTTCAAGTTAACCCATCCAGTTTTTGCTGAGTTTAATGATACCTGTGCGTCAAGCACCTCCAAAATGGAAGCAGCACCTAGAGCATATCGTTCCTGAACAAGGCTTAAGTCCTCTTGAGCAGATTCCACTACTTGTAATTGAATTGGAAGGATTTCTATGTGGTAATTTAAAATATCCAATAAGTCCAACGCCCGCACATCAAGATTTTCTTTTAAGGTAGTGTAATCTTCCGTACTCTGATGCCACTCTATTTTTTTTTGTTCAATCTGAGTAGATATACCGTTCCCCATATAAATTGGAATTGAAAGAGATACATTAACACCTAAATTCCAGTCATTTTGCAAGTTATCAACCCAATCTCCGTAAGTTTCTCCAACGGCTGAATAATCTAACCCTGCGCTTATAGAAGGCATCCTTATTCCTTTTGCTATTAAATAGTTTAGCTTTGCAGCTTTGGTTCGATTTTTATTACTTAAAACAGATGGATTATTTTTCTCAATTGATTTTACAACTATTTCTTTTTTGGGTAATATGTAAGTAAAAATATCATAGGTAAAGTCTGTAAATTGTTCTCCATCATCTGATATACCCATTGCATTAAAGAGATTCCTTCTTTTATTTCGTAGATTTTGGTTAGACCTGAGAATTTCTGATTGTGATTGTCCCTGAATAACTTTCCCTTTTAACAAGTCGGTTTTTTTTACTGCTCCAAGATCAAACTGGGTTTTTACTAATTCCAATTGGTTTTCTGAAAGGGAGAGATTCTGGATAGCGACATCCCTTAATTCTTTTGCCTTAAGGAATTCAAAATAGCTGATAATCACATTTTGAATTAGCTCGAGCTTTGCAGTACTATAGTTTAAGTTTGAACTTTCAAAAAGTATTTTTGCCTGTCGTATTTGATTTAGTGACTGACTTCCATCATATAGTTTCTGTGTGATTGAAATTCCAGTGGATAGATAGCGAGAGTTATTGAATGAGGAGGTATCCATTTTGAGTTCATTATAATTCAGAGTAAATGACTCTCTTTCAGGAAAGTAAGTTCGATTTACCCTACCTGTAAATCCAATTGAAGGTAGTACGCGGCTGTAGGAGTTTTTTAAGGATTGTTCTGCTATAGATACCCCTGACTTAGCAGATCTCAAAGTACTTTTATTCTTTAATCCCCTATGAATGCACTCTTTTAGTGACAACTCTTGTGGAAATAAAAATGAAAGAAAAACAATATATAAAAAAATTATTTTCATGGAATAATCATTAACGTTCATTTTATCTTAGAGATGAAAGAAAAGTTCCTACTTTTATATAATTTATAAACAATCAGAACTTTTCTATAAAATATAGGTCAACTATAAAATTAATTATTTACTTAACTTCATCAAACAAGAGAGTCTCTATTTTGCAATATAAATGCCTTAGCGTCATCATAACTGTTTTCAATTTCACCATTTAATATTGCCTCTTCAATTGCAGTTTTAATAGCACCCACTTTTACTCCGGGAGTGATTCCAAAAATTTTCATTATTTCATCGCCTCTAACCGGAGACTGAAATGATTTCATTTCATCTAATTCTTGCACATTTTCCATTCGTTTTTCTACCCGTTCAAAATTACGCATGTATTTTTTTACAAGCTTTGGATTTTTGGTGGTGATATCTGCACGACAAAGGGTCATAAGCTCATGTATATCTTCCCCTGCTGCAACCATAAGCCTCCTAACTGCTGAATCAGTCACCCCTTCTTTTGCCAAGGAAATAGGCCTTAGATGAAGAGCTGTCAATTTCTGTAGATAAGCACTCAAGTCATTGGATAATTTCATTCGTCTTGCAATTTTCCGAACAATTTTTGAGCCAATAAAATCATGGCCATAAAATGTGTATCCCTTTTTATCATGAATCCGCCGGGTATTTGGTTTAGCAATATCATGAACCAAAGCTGCAAAACGCACTCTTGTTTTTTTAGTTAACCTTGCAGCGTTATCTACTACTTGAAGGGTGTGAGAAAAAATGTCTTTATGATGCCATTCGCTGGTTTGCTCAAGTCCATACATGGCATCAATCTCTGGAAACACATATTTCATTAATCCGGTTTCCTGAAGGAGGTTAAGTCCTATGGATGGTTTATGACAGGAAAGTATTTTCAAAAACTCTGCAGTAATTCTTTCCCAAGATACAATCCCGATACGGTCGGACTTAAAAACCATAGAGTCCCTTGTTTTTAAATCCACCTGCATATTCAGTTTTGCAGAAAAATAAGCAGCTCTCATCATTCTAAGGGGATCGTCAGAAAAAGTTTTTTCCGGGTCAAGGGGAGTTACTAATCTCTTTGCCTGTAAATCTGCAATTCCCCCAAAAGGATCAGTCAGCTCACCAAATTGCTTTGGATGTAAGTCAACTGCCATGGCATTAATGGTAAAATCTCTTCTCAACAAATCGCCTTTCAGATCTGTATATTTAATTTCATTGGGTTTTCGTGAATTTTCTGAATAAGACTCTGTTCGGGCTGAGGCGACCTCTAGAGGAATCTTTTTGCAGGGGATTCTAGCTGTGGAAAAACGGTGGAAAGGGACAATTGTTTTCACATTCAATTTGTCAGCTAATTTACGAGCAAACTTTATCCCATCACCTACAACCATGAAGTCAATTTCAGCTATATCCCTACCCAAAAATAAATCCCTGACGTATCCTCCTACTACATACACCTCTATATCTTGAGAAGCGCCCAATTCCCCAGCTAGGCGCAACACTTTCAACCCGCTTTGTTTATCTTCTATTAAATGACGGATGTTTGACATAGCGAAAATTACTTCTGTGGTGCTATTCTATTTTCTAAGAAAAATCATTTAGAATTAAACTTTTTAAATAAAATATTAATTGATAGATAGACACATATTCATATAATATTTTCATGTTTACTTTTTCAATATTGATGGTGTTCAAAAAAATCTTTCCCTTGCAGAAAATAAAATATCCCTCTATTTTTAGACATGATGTTTTTGAAAAAACCTCAATTACTAGTATTAATAGTACTGGTTTCAGTTACACTAGCTCAGTATGGAGACATTCAGGTATCTTTTGATGATAGGCTTTTAAAGGGTAATGAACGTCAAATACTGCTTTCTCTTGATTCTGAATTAATGCGGTTTTATAAAAACACTAACTGGGACAGTGAATTCTCTGATCTATCTATTCCCCTATCTATCCATATAGTATTTGAAGGGGTTGCACCAAAGGGAGCCGTACAGACAGTTTTAGCACAAGCTCTTTTTACATCAGGTAATGACCAGCGATATTATGACAGCGGTGTCCAATTTATCTATAATGATGCAGGAAGTATTTATTTTGACCCTGTTCTGTTTAACCCTATGTCCAGTTTTTTCGCTTTTTATGGTTACCTTATTTTAGCTTCTGAAATTGATACTTATATTCCCATGGGAGGAAATTCTCATTATGAAACAGCTAGAAATATTGCCATTAGAGGTAATTCATCTGATTATTCCCGTGGCTGGAAAGATCGTCTTCAGCTTAGTGATATATTATCAGAAAACTTTGGTTTAAGGAAGGCTAAATTTGCATATTATTATGCTTTGGAATTACTTCAGGATGGAAAGTTGGAGCGATCTGTTGAGGAATTTAACAATATGATTTTAGGGCTAGATGAGGTGTATGACAGATTCCCACGAGAAAGATACACTCTCTATTTTTTGAATAACCACGCCAAAACTCTGGCGAACTCTTTGTCAATGTTGGGGAGGGATGAAATCCTTCAAACTCTTAAAGAATTAGACTCTGACAATGAGGAGATTTATGATTCTGCTTTTGTAAAAATTTCACGGTAAGTTTTTTTCCTCAGTATATAGTATTCCAATACTACACTTCCCTTAAATAGATTTTTTATAATTTTACTTTCTTTCCCAGCTTTTAAAGATTTATTTTTTCTCCGTTTTTTGATAATTAGGTGGGGATGAAATAACAGCCAAAATAACGCCATGAATATTGCTGCCATATGTCTCCAATCGAATTTTGATAGTGAATATATAAAAGCGATATTTTCGAGAATGATACGAATAGGTAAAAGATAAATAGCTAGAGGGAGGGAAAAATTACTGCACAACATATAAAGAGAATTTCGGTGATTTAGATAATATTTTTTGAGTGTATACATAGGAAGACTTACTGCATTTTTATGATAGACAACACTTTTAGGTTCTACCCACACATTATATCCCAGCATTTGTAGTCTCCAACAGAGGTCAATCTCTTCCATATGAGCGAAAAAGGTTTTATCAAACTTTCCAGCTTTCATAAAAAGATTTTTTCTCACAATCATAGCTGTACCTGAAGTCCAAAAGATTTTTTCTAGACTGTCATACTGCCCCCTATCTAATTCCTGTTCAAGAAAAAGACGCCCCCTTGCAAAGGGAAAACACAGAATATCCATGTGCCCTCCTGAACCCCCTGCATAATCAAATAAATTATTCTGGTAATAATTAAGTATTTTTGGCTGAACTGCGGCAGCAGATTTATTTTTCTCTAGGTGATTCACTAATGGCTCAATCCATCCCTTTTCATGAGTTGTATCATTATTTAAAAACAGTAGATATTTTCCGCTAGCTTTACTTACTCCCAGGTTGCATCCACCTGCATATCCATTATTTATCTGGTTTTCTATAAGAATTATTTCGGGGAACTGAGCTTTGATTTTCTGAGAGCTATTGTCTTCCGATGCATTATCAACAACAATAATTTCGTAATTTGGATATGAGCACTTTTTTATCGAGAGCAAGCACTCTTCTAAAACCGGAAAATTGTTCCAGTGAGGGATTATTATAGAAACAAGGGGGTATATATCAGATGAGCTCATTTGAAAAAGTTGTGTATAGCTTTGAGACACAGAAGAAAATATCTTCCGGGATTATACATTTAATTTTTCAAATCATCCAGCATTTTTCGGGCAGTATTATCTGTAGGATTTCGGCTGACCCAGCCACTCAGCACTTCTTCAGCTTTTGAATCATCTCCTGCTCCCTGATAAGCCAAAATAAGAGATGAAATAATTTCTGGATAAATAGATTCCCACTTTTTCCAAGATTTTTTAGAAATACTGTTAGGATTTTTACGGTGTGATTCTTCTAGACTTAGATAGTGACTGTTTAGTTCTTCAAAAATATCTATAGCTTTTTCGAAGTCTTTTATATCCTGCATATAAATTTGACCAAACTGAATTTTATCATCCAAAGTAACTCTTTCCTTGGAAGTTAGGTGATCTAAGATAGACCGAAATTTATCTTTTTCACCAACCTGGCTATATATTTGTCCAATTTGAAAGTACAGGTCGTTGGATTGTATTGGAATAGTTTCCTCTGGAATATTATATGCCATTCTGTCCAACACCTCCAACACTGTCATTCTTTCTACTTCTGCAGAAACCTCACTTCCTTCCTTAAGCTTCAAATCTTGGTAATTAAAATAATGGTGAACCGCTAACTGAAGATATGCACTACGATAATTTTGAAGCAGACGAATGATTTGGTCATTATAGTGAACATTTTTGTTCATAAGGTTTCGAAATAAATACCCTGGCTGATAATCATACGACCAGCCGAGTGCAGCTGGATTAATAGCTGTCGGAGAATAATCATGGAACCATGTAGAGTCACCTAATACTGTCATCAAATTTTTATACATTTTTTCAGGGTTAATGTTTTCCACCTTCTTGTTATTTAATTTGAACGTAAGTCCTTCCATTGATAAATAATTATCCAATCCAATTTTATTGGAAGGAGATACAGTTACAGCAAAATAGATAGGAAATTTCCATTTTGAATCGCTAATAATCTGCATAATCATTATATCTTGAACCTTAAGCGCCTGTCCTGCATAAGTTGGTTTTACCTTCCATGTGATTTGCTCTTCCGTTCCATGTGGCAAGGTAACATTTCTTGTTTTCCACGGGGTAAGCCTTGTAGCAATCCTGTCTATATCCTCATCTCCAAGAAAAATAAACTGCTTTTCTTTTGGTCTCAAATCTCTCAACTGCTTGATATACCAGGCAGTATTAAGTAGGCTTAAATTTACAACGGTAACATCTTTTCGGACGTTTTCCACTTCCTGCAAATACCATAATGGGAATGTATCGTTATCTCCATTAGTAAAAATAATCCCATCCTGCTCACAGGACTGTAGCATATTATAGCTCATATCCCAGGCGACATAATTGCCACTACGGTCATGTTCATGGTAATTTGCCCGAAGCATAACAAATGGAACCAATATCAATTGAATTCCAATTACAAAATAGGTTAAGTGATGTCTCCAGGGCTGAGCTTTAAAATATTGGTTACACTTTTCTAAAATAGCTGACCCACCGATACCAACCCATACAGCAAAAGCCAGAAAACTTCCGACATAGGAATAATCTCTTTCACGAGGTTGTGGGTTGTCTTGATTTAAATAAATAATAATAGCAATCCCTGTCATAAAAAATAAGGTAAAAAGAGAAAATGCCTGTTTTTCATCACGATAAAAGTGATAGAACATTCCACCGATACCTAATAAAAAAGCAAGGGGGAACCCAAACTGGGTCCAATCCACACCATCCTCTCTGGAATTTGCCCCCATTGGAGATACTGTTGAATTTACTGAGGGCCCCCTGCCGGCAAATTGCCAGAGAAAATACCTCCAGTACATTTTTTTGACCTGATAGTTCCAAAAATAAGACCACTGTTTATCCATATTGTACAGCATATACTTCCGGTCTTGAGACGCTGAATAATCGTAGTTACTGTTGGGGCTTCCCACAACTTCATGTTTCGCAGGTAGCCCTTTGTATCTTCTTGGGAATCGCCCTACTGCACCATATTGTTCTCGTTCTAGATAGGAAATTGCAGCAGCTATGGTCTCCGGATCATTTTCATCAATGACAGGGTCCTGTCCCGAGCGAATGAAAATAATCGTATAACTCGAATATCCTATAAGAATTAATACCATAGATGTAAAGACTGTGGACAGTAATTTTTTTCTTTCACTAATGGCCCAAATCATTGCTCCAAAAACAATTAACACTGTGATGCAAACCCCAGTGAGCCCAACTAAAACCGCCAACTTTGGTAACCCTTTTATTATACCATTATGAATAATAAGAAAAGTAAAGCCTGTAATGCCTGTTGTAATAAAAAAGGTTTTCCAATCAAAGGGTAGCTTCTTAAAATAAATAATCAATGCGATAAACGGTAATGCGAGCAAGTTCAATATATGCACGCCGGTGGCGAGTCCTAGTATATATGCAATTATTAATATGTATCGTTCGTTGCCTGGCTCATCAGCCCGTTCTGCCCAGTGGAGAATAAGCCATGCAACAATAACAGTGAAAAAAGTACTCATGGCGTACACTTCAGCCTCAACGGCATTGAACCAGTGGCTATCTGTAAATGCAAATGTAAGAGATCCAATAAGAGCTCCACCAAACGCAATTGAAGCATCAGAAATTTTATTTATTCCTTCTCTCCAATGTGAAACAAATTTAACTATAATGAGATAAAGGAGCATCACTGCCAAAGCACTAACTAGTGGTGAAATTAAATTTACACGAAAGGCAATGTCATCACTAAACGGAAGCATAGAAAAAATCCGCCCTATGATTAGGTAAAGAGGACTCCCAGGTGGATGTGGGACCCCAAGCGTGTAAGAGGTAGCAATGAACTCACCGCAATCCCAAAATGATACAGTTGGAGCCATTGTCAGGTAATAGACAAAAAATGAAAAAACCAGCACAACGCCAGCCAAAACCCTATTCCATTTAATCCAAGGGGAAGCTATCATGTCTTTTCCTCAGAATATTCAGGATTTTCATTTTCTGTTGATTTTTTCTGACTGTCTTTATTTGTTTCAACATTTTCGCTTGCAGAACTGGAGGAATTATCTTTCTCAGAGTTTTCTATTTTTGATTTTTCGTGAATATAGTTCGTTTTTAATTCGCTCAGGATTTGACTTAAATATTTATCTTCGTTATCAGATAAATTTCCATCCATTCTTTTGTACAACATATCAATCATATCAATATTCATTGAAGCACCTTGTATGTCCTTTTCAATTTTATCTGTAATAGGGTTTTTTATTTTACCCAGCGATATCCATGTTGAGTGAACCAGCGAAGATATAAGCTGGTCAAACAACTGTTGTTCTGTCAATTTACTTTCTAAAGGCATTTACAATTCCATACGTATAAAAAAAATAATGGTTTCACAGATTTCACAGAAATACTTTGTTATAATCAGACAAAGAATTTAACCGTTTCCAATCATTTGGTATAATAATTATTAAAAAACACTTCCATTATATTTTTTTATAATACTCAAATTCAACACAAAATTCCCTCTAAACTAACAGCGCTATCGGGTTAATTTTGATACTATTTTGTTTTATTATGATTAATGTTTACTAAAAATATTAAAATAGGAAACTATGAAAATAGGTGTTATACCAGCAAGACTTCACTCAACGCGTCTGCCAGAAAAAATTCTGCTTCCTATAGCCGGAGTTCCTATGATTGTAAGGGTGTACCAACAGGCTGTAAAGGCTAAGTTGCTGAATAAGGTTATTGTTGCTATTGATGATAAAAAAACAGAAACAGTATTGAATAGATATGGTATAAGCGGAATAATGACAGGTAAACATCATTTGTCCGGGACAGACAGAGCTGCAGAAGCAGTTCGAAATGAAGATGCTAAAATTATAGTAAATATTCAGGGGGATGAACCTGAAATAGAACCAGAACTGATTGATGAAATCGTTGATTTGTGTGAAGAAAAAAATACTGAAATCGCGACAGCAGCCTCTACAGATCTAAGGTCTGATGAGATCTTAGATAGGGATGTGGTGAAGGTTAAGATAAATAAAAAAAACTTTGCTACATCCTTTTTTAGACGACCGGTTTCAGAAAAGGAACTTTTTCGTCACATTGGAATTTACGGTTTCAAAAAAAATATTTTGGATACATTTACCTCCCTACCTCCTTCAGAAAACGAGGTAAAACAAAAATTAGAACAACACAGAGCTTTGGACAATGGAATTAATATACGCATTTTGGTCACAGACTATAGAGGCCATGGTGTGGACACAATGATGGATCTAAAACGAATGGAACGAAAATATGCCTCGTAAACCAGTGAAATATATTTTTGTTCTTGGAGGAGTTATGTCTGGCCTTGGGAAAGGCATCGCTGCATCTTCGATTGGGTACCTCTTAAAAAGCGCTGGATTGAAGGTCACAATTTTAAAATTAGATCCATACCTTAATATAGATCCCGGAACAATGAATCCATATCAACATGGAGAAGTTTTTGTATTGGATGATGGCTCAGAAACTGACTTGGATCTAGGGCATTATGAACGTTTTATTGATGTGAACATGGCAAAAGAAAATAATGCAACTGCGGGGCAAATATATAGTACAGTCTTGGATAGAGAGAGAGCGGGAGATTATCTTGGGGAAACTGTACAGGTGATTCCTCACATAACGGATGAGATTAAAACAAGGATCATAGATGTAAACACACCCAAAAAATTTGATATTGTTATTTGTGAAGTCGGAGGAACTGTAGGAGACATTGAAAGTCTTCCCTTTATGGAAGCTATTCGGCAACTATCAGTAAAGGTTGGATACCACAACCACATGATTGTTCATGTAACTTTGCTTCCCTCAATTAGAGCAAGTAGAGAGGTGAAGACAAAACCTACTCAGCATTCAGTAATGAAGTTAAGAGAAATAGGTCTAAGTCCGGATTTAATACTGTGCCGCTCTGAAGTTCGGATAGAAAAATCTGTAAAAGAAAAGATTGCTCTTTTTTGTAATGTTAATTCCGCCCACGTTATTGAAGGTCGGGATGTGAAAAGTATCTATGAAGTTCCCCTGCTTTTGAACAAACAGAAAGTAGGGGAATTGATATCTAAACGTCTGGAGTTATCTGGGAATTCAGAAGTTTCAGCAATGAAAAACTTTGTTCATCATTATAAAAATCCAGCTCACAGTGTAACCATTGCAATGTGTGGTAAATATACAGAGCTTCCAGATGCATATAAAAGTGTTTTGGAAGCATTTGTACATGCAGGAGTAGAAAATGATGCACGGGTTAACATTAATTGGGTATCAGTAGAAAATATTCATACCTTGGAACAATGTGAAAAATCATTTCACCTTGTTGATGGAATTCTTTTACTTCCGGGTTTTGGAAAACGAGGGTCAGAAGGAAAAATATTGGCATGTCAATATGCTAGAGAGCAGAAAGTCCCTTTTTTAGGAATATGCCTTGGGCTTCAGTGTGCTGTTATAGAATTTGCAAGAACAGTTTGTTGTTTGGAGGGTGCAAACAGCACTGAATTTTCTCCCAAAACACCTCACCCGGTAATAGACCTAATGGAATCCCAAAGAATGATAAAAAGGAAAGGCGGTACCATGAGATTGGGGGCATATAACTGTGAATTGAAAACAGATAGTAAGGTGTACAATGAATACGGTATGAAAAAAATATCAGAACGCCACCGTCACAGATGGGAGGTAAACAACCGCTATCGCACAAAACTAGAAAAAGCAGGGCTTATTTTTTCTGGTATAAACCCAGAATTAAACTTGGTGGAAATAATAGAACTGAAAAATCATCCATGGTTTGTGGGCTGCCAATTCCATCCCGAATTAAAAAGCAGGGCCTTGAAAGCACACCCACTGTTTCGCGGATTCATAAGAGCTGCAGTTAGCCAGAACAAAGGAGAATTTACAGTATGATAAATCCTGTAGTTATAGATAGGATAAAATTTGATAGTAACACACTACCAATTATTGCAGGTCCTTGTGTTATTGAGAGTAGAGAGCACTGTCTTAGGATGGCTGAATCCATCTTAGAAATAACACAGACACTTGACCTACCCTATATTTTTAAAAGTTCTTATGATAAGGCAAACCGGACATCCATAAAATCCTTCAGAGGGTTGGGGTTGGAAGAAGGACTGCAAATTCTTCAGGATGTCAAATCAGAAATTGGCGTTCCGGTTTTGACAGATATTCACCACCCAAGCCAGGCTGCTACAGTAGCAGAAGTTGCAGATATTATACAGATTCCTGCATTTCTGTGTAGGCAAACAGATTTACTCTTAGCTGCCGGAAATTCCGGGCGTACAGTTAATATAAAAAAAGGGCAATTTATTGCACCATGGAAAATGGAATCGATAGTTCAGAAAATTGAATCTACTGGTAATAAAAACATTTTATTAACAGAAAGGGGAACAACTTTTGGTTATGATAATCTGGTAACAGATGTCCGATCAATCAGTATGATGCAGAAAACTGGATATCCTGTGATTTTTGATGCAACCCATAGCGCTCAAGTTCCAGGGAAATCTGGAGGTGTAACCGGAGGGATGAGAGAATTTATACCAGTCCTTGCCCGCGCTGCTACAGCGGCAGGCTGTAACGGACTGTTTTTGGAAGTTCATGATAATGTGAGTGAGGCAAAATCAGACGCAGCGACTCAGTGGCCCTTAGATAAACTTTATGATCTTTTAGCAGTAATAAAGCAAATTCATAATTCATTGTATTAATGATGAAAGAATCTCTTAATAAGATTAAGCTAATTATTTCTGATGTAGATGGGGTTCTGACAGATGGAACTATATTAAAAGGGTCTGAAGATATGGAGTTTAAACGGTTTTGCGTTCAGGATGGGACCGCGGTGGCTATGGCCAAAACTGCTGGATATTTACTCGCATTCATTTCAGGGAGATATTCTCACGCAACAGAGGTTAGATTAAAGGAGCTAAAAGTTTCAGATATTTATAACGGAACATTGAATAAGCTTATTCCATATGAACTACTAAAAAAGAAATATAATTTAATAGATGAGGAAATTGCCTATATCGGAGATGATTTGATTGATATACCAGTGATGGAAAAAGTAGGACTGCCAGCGGCAGTTCAGAATGCATATCCACAAGTGAAAGAAAAAGCAAAGTATGTTACGAAAGCCTACGGAGGTGTAGGCGCATATAGAGAATTTATAGATTGGATTTTAGTGAAATCTGGTAAGTATAATCAATGTTTGGAAGAATTGAAAGTAAAGATGATGAATGAATCATAATGGTGTCTAAATATTTAATGAAAGCTTTAATTTGTATAATACCATTAGTTATTTCCGCTTGTGTGTCAAATGCTACAGTCGAGGAATATGAACAAAAACGATCGAATAGGCCTGACCAAGAAAGCTGGGATATAACTATTACTATGACAAACGAAGGGTTAATACGGGCAGTAGTCCAGTCGGGATATTTAAAGAAGTTTCAGCAAAAAAGCTTCATCTTTCTAGAAGATAGTGTTTCAGTCGATTTTTACAATGATTCAGAAGTTCATACAACCCATCTCAAATCTATCAAGGCAGAAATAAATGAAAAAAGTAATTTTATGCGCGCTATGCATTCAGTTGTGGTTAAGTCAGACAGCGGAGTCACTCTTTTCACAGATACCCTAACTTGGAATCATTCAGCACAACGAATATTTACAGATGATACTGTTATGGTAGTAACAGAGAAAAAGGATACAGTAAACGGAGTAGGCTTTGAATCTGATATAGAAATGAAGTATTGGAAAATTCTAAAGCCATCCGGAGTCACAGATAGGATAATAGATGGTTGACGGACACAAACTTGAGGCGAGAAGCCTCCATAAGCAATACGGGAAAAAATGGGTAGTTCGTGATGTAGACTTGGAACTAAAGCAAGGAGAAATAGTTGGTTTGCTGGGACCTAATGGTGCAGGAAAAACAACCACATTTTATATGATTACAGGAATGATTAAGCCAACAAATGGACAGATATTTTTAGATAAAAAAAACATCACAAGTGATCCTATGTACAAACGCTCCAGAAAGGGAATTGGATATCTCTCACAGGAGCCTTCTATTTTCGGGAAGTTATCGGTTGAGGATAACCTAAAACTTGTTTTAGAATTAACCGATCTGCCTAAATCAGACCAGCGAGAAAAAATCAACACTCTTCTTGAGGAGTTGTCTATTTCTCATTTAAAGAGCAGAAGGGGGGGGAATCTATCGGGAGGAGAACGCCGCCGTGTAGAAATTTGCCGATCTCTTGCAATCAATCCAGATTTCATTTTATTGGATGAACCTTTTGCAGGTGTAGATCCCATAGCAGTGGAAGAAATTCAATCTATTGTCCGATCTCTGAAGGAACGTAATATAGGTGTATTAATTACAGACCATAATGTGAGAGAAACACTATCAATTACTGATAGGTCTTATCTGTTATTTGAGGGTAGAATATTAAAATCGGGCACTTCGGATGAATTGGCGAATGACCCAGAAGCTCGGCGTCTTTATTTGGGTAAAAAATTCAGTTTGAATTAATGGCACGTCTGGAACAAAAGCAAACGTTAAGGCAGACACTGTCTCCCCGGCAGATTCTGCAGGCAAGATTGCTTCAATTGAATTCTTTATCTTTGGAATCTTACATTTTGAACGAGTTGGAATCTAACCCCGTATTGGAGTCAGTAGAACATGAGTCAGAGATGGAAGAAGAATTGGATGATGAAGATAATTCACTAGATATGAATCCTCTTGACTATGAACATGAAATCATTCAGCCAAAAAATGAAGAAAAAAGTCTCCTGGATCTTCCTATTCCGGACAAACCAGACTTTATGGAAATACTCATTAAACAGCTAGACGATTATTCTCTTAGTGACCTGGAACGGACGTTGTGTGAGGAGATTATATGGAATGTTGATGAACGTGGATATCTGGCTGTTGAGCTCTCAATGATAGCAGATAGATTTGATCTCAGCGAGGAAGACCTTTACCATTTGTTGGATCTTATAAAGAATCTTGACCCAAAAGGAATTGGCTCTCGTAATTTGAAGGAATGCCTCCTCGCTCAATTGGATTGCTCTTCTAATTCTGTCCCTTATTTAGTTATAAAGGAATGCTATGAAGATTTTATTCATAAAAGATTTGAAAACATTCAGAAAACACTTAGGTGTAATCGGGAGGATTTAAAAAAATCATTAAAACAAATCGGAAAATTGAACCCACATCCCGGTGAGGGGAAAATAACCGGCAAAGAAAGGGTTGTGATTCCGGATATTATAATACACAGAAGAGATGAAAAATGGATAATTAGAACAAATGACAGGGGGATTCCGGAACTTGTGATTAGTGAAATGTATAAAGATTTATCTGCAGCTAAAACAATAGCTGAAAAAGATAAAAATTTTTTAAAAAAGAATATAGATAAGGCAGATATGCTTATTCAGGCAGTACAGCAACGAAGACATACTTTAACAGCTGTTATGGAATCAATTATTTTAAGACAACCAAAGTTTTTTGATGGAGAAATTGATATTTTGGAACCAATGAAACTGCAGGATATAGCAGATGAGATCAGTGTAGATATTTCCACAGTAAGTAGAAGCACCAGGGGGAAATATGTAGATACACCCTTTGGTGTTTTTGAGTTAAAATCGTTTTTTACAGGAACGGTTGAGTTGAAAGATGGTCAAATTGTCAGCAATATGGAGGCCAAACAAGCTCTGAAAAATTTAATAGAACAGGAGGATAAAAAAAATCCTCTTACGGATGAACGCATACTATCATTAATGAAAGAAAAAGGATACCCAATTGCACGTAGGACAATTGCAAAGTATCGAAAACAATTAAATATCCCTGTAGCACGTTTAAGAAGAATTATTTAAAAAAAGGAGAAAATGAATGGCTAATCGTAAGATTATAATCGGAGACAAAGAGTATGAAATTCCAGAAAGACTTTTATCGCTCGGCATTACACCAGTTTTAGGAATTGGTTTTTTCCTTTGGCTGGCAACTGGATTTTATCAGGTTGGACCTGATGAAGTAGGAGTTGTACAAAGGTTTGGGGAAGTGAACCGGGTTGTACAATCAGGATTACGATATCATTTCCCATATCCAGTTGAGACTGTTAATACTCCGAAGGTTACAGAAGTAAAACGGATTGAAATTGGATTCCGAACAGTTGGGAAAAATCAATTCCGTACTGTAGAGAAAGAAAGTATTATGCTTACTGGTGATGAAAATATTGTTGATGCGGAAATGATTGTTCAGTACAAATTGAAAGACCCTGAATCATACCTCTTTAACTTTGTCCGTCCTGTACTCACGGTAAGAGAGGCATCGGAGGCATCATTAAGAACTATTATTGGTCGGCACGGAATTGATAAAGCACTTACAGCAGGTAAATTGATGATTCAAGAAGAAACCAAGTCGCTTGTCCAAGCTATATTAGATAAATATGAATCGGGGATACAGGTGGTCGCTGTACAGCTCCAAGATGTTTCACCTCCTAAATCTGTCATTGCAGCATTTAAGGATGTTGCATCTGCTAAGGAGGATAAAAATAGATTAATCAATGAAGCAGAGGGTTATAGAAATGATGTCATCCCAAAGGCAAGAGGTGAGGCTCAGGCAATGATTCGTCAAGCCGAAGGCTTCAAGGAGGCAAGAATGAAGAGGGCCGAAGGTGATGTTGCAAAATTCAAATCTATGTTAAAGGAATATAAAAAGGGAAAGTCCATTACAAAAAAACGTTTATATCTTGAAGCAATGGAGGACATACTTCCGGGAGTTGAAAAATTCATCGTTCCTGATGGTGAGGGAGGTAATTTGCTGAATCTACTAAACTTGACAGGTAAAGAGAACGGAGGGAAAAAATGAAAAAGCTAGTTTTTGCACTTATCATACTCAGTAGTATAATATTTTTCTCAACAGTATTTATTGTTGATATGACTGAACAGGTTGTTATTCTTCAGTTTGGAAAGCCGGTAAAAACGATAAAGGAGCCTGGATTGAACTTCAAACTGCCTATACCTATTCAAAATGCGATTGTGTTTGATAATCGGCTGTTAGAATACGATGTTCCCCCTGAGGAGATTTTGAGTAAAGATAAAAAATCTCTTATTGTTGATAATTATGTTAGGTGGAAAATTATCGACCCGCTTCTTTTCCTTCAAACGGTACAGGCTATTCCTACTGCTATAACTCGATTAGACGATATTGTTTACTCAGAATTGAGACGGGAATTAGGAACACATAATATGAGTGATATTATCACAGAAAACCGTGAAATCATTATGGAACAAGTCACCAGTAACAGTAAAGTTGCCACTTCTCCTTATGGAATTGAAGTAGTTGATGTACGGATAAAACGTGTAGATCTACCAAAGGAAAACGAAAAATCAATATATGCAAGAATGGAAGCAGAACGAAAAAGACAAGCTAACAAGTTTCGTTCTGAGGGAGAGGAAGAGGCTCAGAAGATTCGTGCCACAACCGAAAAGGATAAGACCATCATTCTAGCTAATGCCTATAAGGAATCTCAGCAAATCCGCGGTGAAGGAGAAGCGATTGCTCTAGAAATATATGCAAAAGCGTTCGGAGCAGATCCAGATTTTTACGAATTTGTACGCACACTCGAAACATATAAAAAAATCATCGATGAGAAAACAACTCTAGTTCTTCCATCAGATAGTGATTTGTTCAAATTAATAGGAAATCAATAGATGAATCGGTCTGAAAAAAAATATCCCTCAATTCTTTCCACAACTATTCTTGGTGTTCGATATAAAAGAAAAGCAGCCCTTGGTGGTGATGGACAGGTAACATTTGGAGATATGGCACTAAAGCAGAAAGCTGTCAAAGTCCGAAAGTTTTATTCAGAAAAAGGAGCTGTTCTCAGCGGCTTCGCTGGAGCTGCTGCAGATGCACTGACTCTCTTTGAAAAATTTGAAGGGAAATTGGATGAATTCAATGGAAATTTAAAACGATCGGTCGTTGAGCTAGCCAAAGAATGGAGGACGGATAAATATTTGCGCCACCTGGATGCATTGTTAGCACTTATGGATAATCGGTCTAGCTTTATATTATCTGGCGATGGAAATGTCATAGAGCCGGACGGTCCCATTATTGCCATAGGTTCGGGTGGAGGGTATGCTCAGGCGGCAGCGATGGCCTTGATGAAATCTACAAAACTTAATGCATCTGAAATTGTGAAAAAATCGCTGAATATTGCATCTGAAATATGTATTTATACAAATGATTCAATCACAATAATGGAGACAGAATGAACGCCCTGACACCAAAACAGATAGTTAAGGAATTAAATAGATACATTGTGGGGCAGAAAAATGCTAAAAGAGCTGTTGCAATTGCACTAAGAAATAGATGGAGAAGGCAGCAAATCTCGGATGCAATGAGAGATGAAATCGTTCCCAATAATATAATCCTGATTGGTTCCACAGGGGTGGGGAAAACGGAAATTGCCAGACGATTAGCCAATTTAGCTAATGCCCCTTTTTTAAAGGTAGAAGCAAGCAAGTTTACAGAGGTGGGATATGTTGGGAGAGATGTTGAATCAATCATTAGGGATTTGATGAATAGTGCTGTAAATATGGTCAAACTTGAACAGGAAAAGTTGGTTATAGATCAGGCAAAAAAAATGGCAAAACAAAGGTTAGTAAATTTACTTTTTCCTGGGAACAGTGTTAAAGCAGAAAGAAGGCAGTCTAAAGAAGCAGAGGAAAGATACAAAAGAAATCGTGCAAAAATATTGGATAAACTTGAAGGTGGAGAATTGGAAAATCGATATGTTGAATTAGATGTTCCGGAAGAAAACTTTCCTATGATGCAGGTGTTTGGACCAATTGGATTAGATGATATGGGATCAAATATTAAAGATATGCTTTCCAATGTACTTCCATCAAATAAAAAGCAAAGAAGAATGAAGGTATCAAAAGCAAGAGAAATCCTAATTGATATGGAGGTTCAAAACCTTTTGGATCGTGATGAAATTATTCGCATTGCTAAAGATCGAGTTGAAAATAACGGAATCGTATTTTTGGATGAAATTGATAAAATTTGCGGTAATGAGCGAAGCGCAGGCCCAGATGTGAGTCGAGAAGGCGTACAGAGAGATTTGTTGCCTATTATTGAAGGCAGTACCGTCAGCACAAAATATGGGTCGGTTAACTCAGACCATATATTGTTTGTCGCTGCTGGGGCATTTCATGTGTCAACACCGTCTGACATGATTCCAGAGCTACAAGGGCGCTTCCCTATTCGTGTCGAAATGGATAAGCTTAGCACTATAGATTTTGTTAAAATTCTTACTCATCCTAAATCAGCTCTTATTAAGCAGTATCAGGCTCTCTTGAAAGCAGAAGGAGTAACCTTGACTTTTGAAAAACTAGCAATAAAGGTTATCGCAGAATATGCGACGGAAGTAAATACAAAAACGGAGGACATTGGTGCTAGGAGGCTTCATACCATCATGACAACCTTGCTAGATGAGTATATGTTTGAAAAAGTAAAAGGCAGAACACCGAATGGGGAGCTAAAAATAACTCCAGAAATTGTTAAAGAAAAACTATCTGAGATTGCTGATGATCAAGACCTTAGCAGATATATACTGTAATATAAAACAAAATATTTTATTTCGAGGTTAAGAGAGATAAATATGCCAAATCACTTCCTACACATATCAGATTATTCAAAAAATGAGCTTATTGAAATTCTTGAAACAGCAAAAACAATAAAACAGAAGTTCCGGAATAGGGAGGATTATATGCCTTTTAAAAATCGTTCCTTGGCTATGATTTTTGCTAAACCTTCTGCTCGGACTAGAGTGTCATTTGAAACAGGGTTTGAATGGATGGGAGGACATGCTTTGTTTCTTGGGCCAAATGATATAGGGATAGGAAAGCGCGAAGCGATAAAAGATATTTCACGGCTTATTAGTCGTTACAATGATATCGTAATGGCTAGACTTTTTGATCATGAACATATATTGGAATTGGCAAATTATTCCTCTATTCCTGTTGTTAATGGGCTCACTGATTACAACCACCCCTGCCAGATCATGACAGATCTTTTTACTGTTTGGGAGCACAAAAATAGATTTGAAGATTTGAAAATCTGTTATGTCGGTGATGGAAATAACATTGTTCATTCTTGGCTAAACTTAGCGTCTAAAATATCTATAAATTTTGTATGTATTTGCCCGGAAGGGTTCACGCCAGATCAAAAAACGATTGAATTGGCTAAAAATGGAGGATGTTCCAAAGTTGATATTAGTCATGATCCATATGCCGCTATACAAAACGCTGATGTGGTTTACACAGATGTCTGGGCATCCATGGGACAAAAAGAAGAAGCTGAAGAACGAGAGGAAATATTTAAACCCTTTCAGGTTAACAAAGAATTAATGACTTTAGCAGGCGATTCAGCATTATTTATGCACTGTCTTCCTGCAGAGAGAGGACGGGAAGTTACAGATGGTGTTATGGAGGCAGACTATTCTATCGTATTTGATCAGGCGGAAAACCGTCTTCATGTACAAAATGCAATAATGTTAGTACTCTCAGGGTTATAGAAAACTAACTTGTTAAATTATCGATTGATTTCCAACGCTTCAACACAAGGTCTTCACCATCGAATATTGCATAAGAATCAAAAGTAAACCAATCACCTAAAATCACCAATTTTCCGGAACCGATTTGTTTTTCTGTTGCTTGGTGATAGTGACCACATAATATGTAATCAATTCCATTTTCCAATTTTTCATTTGCAAAAGGTTTTAGGTCATTCAATATTTTATTATTATGTTCATCTGAATGAATGTAATGTCCACGGTTTTCAGAAATCTTTTTTGCAATCCAGTAACCTAAGTTGGGATGTAAAAATCGATAAAACCACACAAATATGGGACTTCGTATTAATTTTTTCATCAGTCGATATCCCCAATCCCAGGAAAGTAATCCATCTCCATGAGTGAGTAAAAATGATTTACCATTTAAGGAAAATTCAAAGTCTTTTTCATAAACTTTATACATAAGGGTCTTTTTCATAAAATCTAGCACCCAAAAATCATGATTGCCCAATATAAAGTGCGTGTTAACACCAGACTTTCTCAATTGCAGTATTTCGCTGTAAAAATGGAAATAATATTTTGGGATTACATCTTTGTATTCAAAATAAAAATCAAATAAATCACCTACAATGAAAAGCGTACCCTTAGTTTTTGAAATGTGATTAAAAAAAAGAAACAATCTTTTTTGTCTCTGCATTTCATCTTCAGATGGATTCAACCTCAAATGTAGGTCAGAAATAAAATAAAGTGGTAATTTCATTAATGGTAAAACTTACTTTGAGAGATATGAACAGACAAAGGATTTCCATTCAATGTTCTTTTGAACAAATAAATGGAAACCTGAATTAAAAAATGTAGATTTAATTATATATTTTAATCATTGTGGAAAAAGTATCTCTAATTAGAATGGAACAAGTATATTATACTATAGTCTAATATTCATGAAAAAAATCATATTGACTATTTCTATGTTTTGGTTAACCTTTGGTTTAAGCCAGGATTTTGGTCAGAATAAGGTTCAGTACGAAAGGTTTGATTGGAAGTACATAAAATCTCCTCATTTTGATGTATATTTTTACCAGCCCGATAGCGATTTAGCAGAATTCACTATAAAAGTTTCAGAAGAAGCTTACGAGCAAATTTCAAAACATTTACGCTGGACAATAAAGAAACCCATTTCTATCATAGTATATAGCTCCCATAATGATTTTCAGCAAACTAACGTTGTTGATAGCTATATGTACGAAGGGATTGGTGGGGTAACTGAATTATTTAAAAACAGAGTGGTAATTCCATTTGAGGGCTCATACGAACAATTCCGTCATGTAATTCACCATGAATTGGTACACGCAATAGTAAATGATATGATGTACGGAGGCACTATCCAGGGTATTGTTACAGGTAAAATCAGACTGAGGATTCCTCTTTGGGTCAATGAAGGTTTGGCAGAGTATCTTTCGTTACACTGGGACACAAAGTCTGACATGGTTATTAGGGATATGGCAATACATGAACAGATGCCTTCAGTTCAAAGCTTGGATGCATATATGGCTTACAGAGGTGGACAGTCAGTCTGGAGATATATTGCTTCTACATTCGGAAGGGAAAAAATCGGTGAAATATTACAGGAAATGAAGCAAACTCAAAATGCAGAAAAAGGTTTCAAGAGGGCCTTGGGAATGGATTTTGATGATTTAACAGAAAAGTGGCATAAATATTTAAAAAAAGAATATTGGCCAGATATAACCGGAAGGGAAGAAATTGAGGATATAGCAAAACGATTGACTGATCATACTGAAGATGAAAATTTTTATAATATTTCACCTGCTATTTCACCAGATGGAAGTAAAATCGCAATTTTATCTGACCGTTCCGGTTATGCGGATATATTGCTGATTGATGCCTTAGATGGAAAAATAGTTAAAAAAATTATTAAGGGCAACCGTTCAATTGATTTTGAAGAATTAAAATGGCTTCAACCTGGAATATCTTGGAGCCCTGATGGGAAACATATTGTGATTGCATCTAAATCTGGGAAATCGGATGCACTTTATTTAATTAATGTTGAATCTGAAGAATTCCAGAAATTAACATTTGACTTAGAAGGCTTATTTACAGCATCTTGGAGCCCTGATGGGAATTTAATTTGTTTTGTAGGTAACAGAGGTAATGCAAGTGATATTTTTCTTTATGATATAAAATCAGGAGAATTAGAAAACCTTACAAACGATTTGTTTTCAGATTCAGAACCGGCATGGAGTCCTGATGGCTCGTATATAGCCTTTGCTTCAGACCGTGGAGATAATTCTATAAAGAAGAGCAATGGTAATGGAAACTCTTTGGATATGTATGTGCATGATTATAAACAGCGGGATATTTATATTATGGATCTTTCCAATCGCTCTATTGAAAGAGTAACATATACAGATTTTGATGAAACTTATCCTATATGGGCACACACTAAAAATGTTTTGTTTTACACTTCGGATGACCAAGGGGTTTGGAATATTGTTCGTCATAATATCCCATCGGGGGATTCACAGCAGATTACAAATGTATTAACTGGCATTCAACAGCTTAGCCTTTCTGTTAATGATAAATCACTGGTATTTTCTGGATTTAACAAAGGTGGATGGGATATTTACACCTTATCGTATCCCCTTGATATTTCTGCTCATGAAATTGAGCCAACCCATTTTTATTTAAATCGTAATGAAGAGGAATCTTTTAGTGATTTACGAATGGACAAGAGACGTGATCAGAAGGCTTTAGACTCATCCGTTGATTACAGTCGCTATATTTTTGCTCCCCGTTATGAACATTTCAATGATCAGATAATTTTAGAAAAGGATAATCCTGATTATACACAAGATAGTTTGAGATTAGCGGAAGGATTTATCTCACAGAGATATCTCCCCAAATTTTCATTGGACCTAGCTGGAGGGAATTTTTCTTTCAGTAATATTTATGGAGCTCAAGGGATGACTTATTTTTACTGGAGTGATATTCTAGGTGATTACCGAATAAGCTTTGGAACTGATGTGGTTATTTCTCTAGACAACAGTGATTTTTACTTGGCATTTTCAAATTTAAAAAACCGATACGATTATCATTTATTACTTTATCAAACCGCATATCTTTGGCAAATAGGCTTTTCATCTAACGGCCCAGTTTATGGAAGACTTAAGCAATTAGCAGGAGGCGGATACTTTACTCTTCCTTTTAACCGATTTCACAGGTTAGACCTTGGATTAACCGGTCATATATTTAATTATAAAGAATTTTGGGAGAATACAATTACGGGTGAATTAATTGAAAACCCAATAGCAGAGCTATCCGCAGTACTTCCTTCTATCGGTTGGATTTATGATAATTCAGTTTTTGGGTACACAGGTCCTATGGATGGATTCAGACAAAATATCTCCCTTAGGGCCAGCCCTGGAGTTGGAAATGGCAATTTAAAATTCAGCACACTAAAGTGGGATGCCAGAAAATATCTCCGCTTTGGTAAATACTATTCTTTAGCAGGAAGATTGATGATAGGCAAAAGTATGGGATCTGATCAACAGAGCTTTTTTCTTGGAGGCTTGCCAAATTGGTATTTTGGGAATGGAGAAACGAACGGGGTAAATGATTCTCGTCCTTCAAGGACACCTATATTAGAGGAAAGTGACAATATTTTAAAAAATGTATTTTTTGCAGAATATGCCATGCCAGTAAGAGGTGCACGGTATGTAGAAAGACAAGGGTCTAATGTGGCATTAGCTAATTTTGAATATAGATTTCCATTCATTTTTGCATTAGGGCCTCCCAAAAAGGTTGCTGCCACATATTTATTTGGTCATTTCTTTTATGATATAGGGGCAGCTTGGGACTTTCAGGAAGAGTTTTGGGATAAAGAAGCACTGGCTTCAAAGTATAATGACATAACCATCAGTTCTCCTGTGATTTCAGGTCTGGGGACTGGTTTTAAATTATTCACGCCATTTGGCCTGCTAAGGATTGATGTAGCTTGGGATATAAAGGACACTGGAGGATTTTCCAAACCCCAATATTATTTTTCTTTTGGTGCTGACTGGTAAAATTTATTTTTTATTGAACTTTAAGATAATCCAAAAAGATACCTGTTCTTCTGCAAGAACAGGATTAGTATTAACACCCCATGGTAGCATTAAAACACCTACCTTTATGCCCGTTGGAACATTGGGGACGGTAAAGACATTCACACCACAGGAATTGAAATCTCTGAATACAGAAATTATTTTGGGGAATACTTATCACCTATATCTTAGACCTGGAGATAACATTGTTAAACAAGCCGGAGGGCTCCATGTTTTTTCAGGGTGGGAGGGCCCTATATTAACAGACAGTGGAGGATTTCAAGTATTTTCATTAGCTCGACTGAATAAAATATCGGATGAAGGAGTAGAGTTTCAGTCTCATATAGATGGGAGCAAACATTTTTTCACACCGGAAAAATCTATGAGTATTCAACGAAATTTAGGAGCAGACATCATCATGGCTTTTGACGAATGCCCACCCGGTAAAAGTGAAAAAAAAACAGTATTGAATTCCGTTATAAGAACAACACAGTGGACAAAAAAATCTTTTGATTATCTAAAGAACAATCCGCCATATTTTGATTGGAACCAAAATTTATTTCCAATTGTTCAGGGAAATGTCTATCCAGAACTTAGAAGACGTAGTATAGACGATTTAATCCCCTATTCAACGTGTGGGATGGCGATTGGAGGATTGGCAGTAGGCGAAGAAAAATCCGAAATGATTGATATGGTGGCTTTATGCAATGAACACCTACCTGTAGATCAACCAAGATATTTAATGGGTGTAGGTAAACCAGATGACATAATAAAAGCAGTATTCCATGGTGTGGATATGTTTGACTGTGTCATCCCAACTAGAAATGGCAGAAATGGACATATATTTACTGATAATGGAATAATAAATATCCGAAATAAAAGATTTAAGGATGATTTTAGTCCAATTGATAAAACAAGCACTTCATCTTTTGGAAAACAATTTTCAAAAGCCTATGTTCGTCATTTATTTAATGTGAATGAGATTTTGGGGATGAGAATTGCCAGCACACTGAACATTGCATTTTATATGAAATTAATGAAGACCATTCGTTTAGAGATTGAATCAGGTAATTTTAATATTTGGGTTAAATCATTTTTAAAAAAATGGAAAGATTGAAGATGCAGAGCTTAAATAGCATACAACCATAAGGAAGTTAAAAAAGAGACACAATTTCGGCCAAAAAGGATGTTTCCTGCAGATTTTATCAATAAAATTTATTAGTAAAAATGAAACCGAATTAATTTAGTATACTTGAGGCTGTCATAAGAATACTTGAATTTAAAATAGTTGTATATTGGAGAGATAAAAAAATATATGATTAGTTTATGATATATTTTATGTCAAACAGCTGTATAGAATGGTTCAAAATTAAATAAGGAGAATAAGTATGTTGAAAGTAGGAGATAAAGCACCTGATTTTTCATTACAAAACCAAAATGGTGAGATAATTTCTTTGAGCGATTTTAAAGGGAAGAACGTGTTAATTTGGTTTTTTCCAAAAGCAAGTACCCCTGGCTGAACAATTCAAGGCCAAGGACTCCGTGATGAGTTCGAAGAATTTCAAAACAAGAATACAGTAATTTTGGGGATGAGTGCTGATACCGTAAAAAAACAGAAAAGTTTTTGTGACAAACAGAATTTTAATTTTTTTCTACTTAGTGATGAGTCAAAGGAAACAATAAAAGTCTACGGTGCGTGGGGTTTGAAAAAATTTATGGGAAAAGAATACGAAGGAATTCATCGGTATTCTTATCTAATTGATAAAGACGGAATAATTAAAAAAGCTTACTCAAAAGTAAATACTAAAACGCACGCAATAGATGTGCTAAAAGATATAATCTAGGAAATTATATCAATGAATAATGAATTTTCAATAAAAGAATTATAATTTAATTTTTCATTAGTATATCCCATCATTACTGAATGTCCGTTTAACTTTATTTTTTTATTCTTTAATTTGAATTTAGTTAAATGAGTAGGCTTTTCATTAATTGATATTACTCCGCTATTTTCATTTAAAATATAGAGTGTTGGCGGTTCCGTTTTATTTGGTTTATCCCACTTATGTTGTATGATATAATCAGCGTTATTAAACTGCTTTTGTAAGCTTACAGTAATATCGGAATCTTTTGTTGTCAACTTTGTTCCTGTATAAAACGGCAGTATAAGCTGTATTACAATCCATGCAGTTGAGGTGGGAGAAAGCTCAACCTTTATGGATGAGCCGCGTTTAAGGTTGAGGCCTTTCTGAACCCCATTTGCATTAACAAGCAGATTGTAATGGCTCAATCTAATTCCAACACCTTTATTCCATAGCATCAATGCTTCATCCAATAAGTTGGGCTTAAATAGTGGGACAAAATTTGGGTTAGATTTTTTTAATTCAAATTGAAAATCGAGATGTGGTGAAATGATATTTAATATATCTATATTATGATTGTTGGGATATTTCCCATCATCAGATAGAACTAAAATTCCTCCTAAATTCCAGATTCCAAATGCCATGATTTCAGAATAGGGAAAAGGAAGTTCAGGGAGAAATATTTTAGATTCTGGCTTTACCCCTTGAGAAGTCAGCCATGATGCTGCTCTATTGGTTAAACCTAAGAATTCTTCATTTAATAAAGGGATGTCCTTATATAAAATTGAATTTTTGAATTTAACGTTTTGCCCTTCCACCAACGAAAATATGTTTGGGTATGGTACCATAAACTCAATAGGCTCCACATTTCCAAAACATTGAGCTTTATAGATTCGGTCTTGAAGATGGGATTTCATGTGTGAGGAAAAAATAAGAAAAAAATATGAAGGAGTTTATTATTCCGGTTTGATTTTTCTTATAATTTCAAAAGAATCTACTGTTCGAATATAATTGTTCCCAGAAAGTCTGCCAATTGGCTGAATTTTTTCAATATCTATTTTACCATCATTATATATATCATCATCAATATGAAATAGAACAATTGTGCCAATTACAACAAAACCGCCTCCAGGTTCTGGATTTCCGATTGGAACAATTTTATTGAGGATACATTCAAAGCTTACCTTCGATTCTTTTACCATTGGAACTTTTATTTTTTGACATGTTGTAGGTGTAAGGTTCGCTATATCAAACTCACTTACTTCCGGTTCAAAATCTGTTGAACAAGCAACCATCTTCTCAGCTATATCTTCAGAGACAATGTTTACTACAAACTCACCCGTCTCACGAATATTATTGAGGGTATCTTTGGTTTTTCCATCATAGCCTCTTCGTGCTGGAGAAAACACAATTGTAGGTGGTTTGGAGCAAACACCATTAAAATATGAAAATGGAGCTAAATTTAATACTCCTTTTAAAGAACGGGTTGACACAAAGGCTATGGGGCGGGGCAAAATTGATCCAGTCATAAGTTTATGGTTTTCAGAAAAATTTTGGGTTTTAGGATCTATTATCATTACAACCAAGTGAAAGGATATTCTTCGTCATCTATTGTTTTCGAAAGAGTAGTTAGATTCAATGGTTTAAATGTATCCACCATAATTGCTAATTCATTGGTTTTTTTCTTGCCTAGAGATTCCTCAATTTTTCCTGGCTGAGGACCGTGGGGAAGCCCGGAAGGATGAAATGTAATAGAGCCTTCTTTAATGCCTCTGCGGCTCATGAAATTTCCTTTAACATAATATAGTATTTCATCAGAATCCACATTGCTGTGAGCATAAGGAGCCGGAACGGACTTAGGATGATAATCAAATAGTCTGGGGACAAAAGAGCAAATCACTACTCCCGGCGCCTGAAAGGTTTGATGTATAGGTGGAGGCTGGTGAACCTTTCCTGTGATGGGCATAAAATCATTAATGTTAAAAACCCATGGGAAATAATATCCATCCCAACCAATCAAATCACAAGGGTGATTTTCATAGAGGTAGCTTTGTATTCCTGTTTTCAGTTTTACATTTACAGTAATATTTTTATCATTATTTGGCTCCATAATCTCCGGTGTTCGAATATCCCGCTCACTATAAGGTGCATGTTCTAAAAGTTGACCATTCCTGTTTCGATATCTGGTGGGGGTTTCAACAGGGCCCGCGGTTTCAATGATAAAATGAACCAATGGCACATCAATTTCTAATTTCCAAATTACACCTCTGGGGATAATAATAAAATCTCCTTCACCTATAATCATATTTCCAAAATTGGATTTAAATTCACCTTTTCCAGTATGAATAAATAAAACTTCATCATAATGACCGTTACGGTAATATTCCTTCATGGATTCAGTTAAGGTTGCTTTAGATAAAATCACATCGTTATTAAAAAACAATGGTATTCTTGATTTTATTGAATCTCCGGGGGAATTTAATTCATATGTTTTTAGATGATGATGACGATGTTCCTTTCTCCATATTTCTAAAGTTTTTGGTTGAAACTTTCCAACTGCTCTAATGGCTGTAGGTGGGTTGATATGATACACGTTAGAATAAATCGAACTAAACCCTTCACGACTGATGAGTTCTTCCCAATATAAATTTCCGTTTTCATCTTTGAATTGAATATGACGTTTGGTGGGTATGTTCCCTCGTTGTAAATAAAATGGCAAGTTGACTATCCTTTTTTTATTCTAGATTGAAATGGTTTTTTAATCATCAGATAATTGTATTTTCCAGTTCTCCAAGTTTGTCAACCTTTAATCGGATTATGTCACCTTTTTTTATCCATCCTCCTACATTTTCAGGACGTAATTCTAAGATACATCCTGTTCCCACTGTACCTGAACCCAGATAATCACCAGCAACCAAATTGGTATTCATGCTAGCTCGTTCAATCATAGCTGTGAAAGGATGATAAAGGTCATTCGTGTTTCCATCTGAAATAAGTTCATCGTTTATATGACACGTCATTCTAAGATGTAATTTTCCATATTCATCCCAGTCATTTTTCAGTTCATCAGGCGTAACCATATAAGGACCAAAACTTGTTGCAAAATCTTTTCCTTTTGCAGGCCCCAAACTCAATGGCATTTCCTCTCTTTGTAAATCCCGAGCTGACCAATCGTTACAGATGGTGTAGCCAGCGATATAAGTGTCGGCTTCTTCTTTTTTTATGTTTTTCCCTCCATTGGCTATAACAACAGCAAATTCTAACTCAAAATCAAGTTCATTTGTTTTGTCAGGATATGGAATATTTTCTTTGTGTCCGTATAGGGCATTGGGATTAGAAAAATAAAATATAGGCAAACGAAACCAATCTGGGTGCATATCCAACCCACGTAACTTTCTGGCAGCTTTCACATGTTGTTCAAAAGCGTAAAAGTCCCTAAATGATGGAGGGTGAGTGACAGGCGGAAGCCATCGCACTTCGTTTAATTCTGAAGAGAGTTTTTTAGTTTTTAATTCTTCCATATCAATAGATTCTAAATCATCCTTCATCTCCTGGAGAAGTTTGAAATAAGTATCCCAATTTGAAAGCGATTCTTGAAGTGAGTTAGGAATAGTTAAATAATTTTGGATTCCCCTTGAATCATTTAGCCATTTCTTTGCTTCTGTAATATCAATGATAGTACCATCCTCAATATATCCAAATTTATTTTTTTCATTATCTTTAGACTTATAGGTTACAAATCTCATATTTTTTTATGCACTGTTTATAAATTCCCCCTTAATTTCTGTTCTCGTTCTATAGACTCAAATAATGCTTTAAAATTGCCTTTTCCAAAACTTTGAGATCCTTTTCTTTGGATAATCTCGTAAAATAATGTAGGCCTATCCTGGACAGGTTTTGTAAATATTTGCAACATATACCCATTTTCATCTTTATCAACTAAAATGCCAAGCTCTTTCAATGTATTTATATCTTCATAAATATTACCAATTCGTTGGGATAAAGAATCATAGTATGTTTCTGGTGTTGGTAAAAACTCAACACCATTTGATTTTAATTTTCTCACTGTTCTGATAATATCTTTGGTTGACATGGCAATGTGTTGAACTCCAGCATTTTTATAAAAATCTATAAATTCTTGAATTTGTGATTTTTTCAAACCATCAGCAGGCTCATTGATGGGCATTTTGATTATCTCATTATCATTAGCCATGACGATAGACCTTAAGGAAGAATAATCTGTGTTTATGTCTTTATCATCAACAGTCCAAAACCGATGCCAACCAAACACTTTTTCATAAAATTGGCAGACTGTCTGCATCTCTCCATCAGGCTGATTGCCGACTATATGGTCAATGTGAACTAATCCTGTTGGTTCTGCAACTAATTCTTTTGGATCATACATTTCATAACCTGGAAGAAAAGCTCCATGGTAATTGTTTCGCTCTACAAATGTATGAGTAGTATCTCCAAATGTTTGGATAGTTGCAACTACTGCTTCACCATTCTCATCTTCTACCAAAGTTGGTTCTTGGATGTTTAAGGCCCCTCTTGATGTAGTCTCTTTCCAGGCAGATTCAGCATTATTCACTGTAAAAGATACATCCTTTATTCCATCCCCGTGTTTTTTTATGTGTTCCCCAATTAAAGAGCTACCATCAAGCGGAGATGTAATGACATATCTGATTTTATTTTGTTTTAATACATAACTAACTTTATCTCTTGAATCAGTTTCTAAGCCTCTATATGCAATAGGTTGAAATCCAAATGTAGTTCGGTAATAATGGGCTGCCTGTTTAGCATTACTAACATACATTTCACAATGATCAAACCCCGTAATTTTATATGAATTCATATTTTTAATGATAAACTATACTATAGATTTTAAACATTCTATCAATCGCTTATTTTCTTCTTTAAGACCAATAGAAACTCTCAAGCAATCGGTCCATCCAAAACTGTTCAGGTGTCTTACAATAATTCCTTTTTTCAGCAACTTTTCAAAAATGGATTTAGCTTGCTTTGGCGAATTCCAAACTGTGGTTACAAAATTAGCAACTGAGGGGACAACCCTCACGTTTAATTTAGAGAAGTTCTCATATAAATAGTTCATACCTTCACCATTCAATTTCAAAGATTTATCGATAAAAAGTTTATCTTCCAATGCACTAAAACCAGACACTTGAGCAAGAAATGATGGTTCAAATGGAACTTTAACCTTCATTAAATTACGAATGAGTGATTCATGAGCAAAACCATATCCAATACGTACCCCCGCCAATCCATAGACTTTCGAAAAGGTTCTCAAGGTGATGATGTTATCATATCGATATTTCATTGAGTCAGGGAAATTTTTTTCTTTCTGAGCATATTCAAAATATGCTTCGTCTAATATGATTAGGACTCGTTCTGGAACAATTTTGTAAAAATCGTCAAACTCTTCTCTAGTTATATATGTTCCCATAGGATTATCCGGATTGGCTATATAGATAATTTTTGTATACTCATTTATTTTTTCCGACATTGCTTTAAGGTCATAACGATAATTTTTCATTGGGACCCAATGTACTTTTCTACCTGAAGCATTCGCCAAAACACGAAATCCTATGAATGAGTTTTTTGCTGTTATAATTTCATCATCCTGAAGTAAAAATGTTCGCATGATAGTAGACATTATTCCTTCACTCCCCGCACCTAACACTACATTATCCAATTTTACATTGTAATTTTCGCTTAGTTTTTTCCTCAAGTTATATCCACTGCTGTCAGGATATCTATGAGTTAATTTCATAGATTTTTGAATTGCCTCTAATGCCAGAGGAGAAGGCCCCATAGAATTTTCATTAGACGCAAGTTTAATTATATTTTTGAGCCCTAATTCCCTTTGAACGTCTTCAATAGGCTTCCCAGGAATATAATTTGCAAGAGTTTTAATGTATGAAGGTACTAAAGGCATAAAATCATATTTAAAAAAGAGCTAAAATTTAGGGATGAATTCCTGAAGTGTAAAATTATCTATAATATTTATGTAATCTATTTAATAATATATTATTGGAATTCCCTTTTTTCAATTGTTGATTATAGAAAGGTTTATAACCTTATATTTAAATGAAAATGAAAGCTAAACAAGATTTTATATAATGGATGATGGGATAAAGATGATCGGCGTTTGAAGGAGATTGAATATAGTATTTGATAATTTAGAATGATATTGCAGTTGATTTTTTTGGATCTATTTTCCCCTTTCAAGCAAACAGTTTTTAAACTCATCAAAAGAGTTTGATAAAAGAACAGATTGTTTTTTATTTTTCATAAACGAAGCAAGTCTTTCTGGGATGTTAACATCAATATTTATAGTATTTTTTACTATATCAAAAAATTTTGCAGGATGAGCTGTCCCCAAAAATATACCTGTCCCTGAATTTATAGAAGTCAGATATTTAGTTAGTCCAGAGAAACCCACAGCTCCATGAGGATCCACTATATAGTTAAACTCTGAATGAATATATCGCATTGAAGATTTTGTTTCTTCATCACTGAAAAAATATCCATTTATTTTATTTTTCATTTTATCTTGAGAATGGTTAAATATATCTAAAAGTCGTTCAAAATTACTAGGGTTTCCAACATCCATAGCATTGGAGATAGTTTGAATAGAAGGCTCAGGGGAAAAATGTCCACTTTTCAAATATTCTGGAATAATTTTATTGATATTTGTAGAAGCAATAAATTTTCGAATGGGTAGCCCCATTTTCATTGCAATGATTCCAGCTGTAAGGTTTCCAAAATTACCAGATGGCACCGAAATTATAATATTCCCTTTTTTATTTAATTGAGAAAATGCAGATACATAGTAAAATATTTGTGGAATCAATCTGCCAATATTGATTGAATTGGCAGAGGTAAGCTTAAGTGATTCATTTAATTCTCGATCCAAAAAAGCAGCTTTTACCAATTTTTGGCAGTCATCAAAACTTCCTTCTACTTCGTAGGCGGTAATGTTTTTCCCTAAAGTAGTAAATTGTTGTTCTTGAATTTTACTGACCCGATTTTTTGGATAAAGGACAGAAACTTTTATCCCATCCACTCCTAAAAAACTATTGGCAATTGCACTTCCTGTATCTCCTGAAGTTGCTACTAAAATTTGGATAGGCTCAGACGAATACTCAACAAAATAACTCATGAGCTGAGCCATGAACCGAGCCCCAAAATCTTTGAAGGCTAGAGTAGGTCCATGCCAAAGTTCCAAAACATGAATTTGATCATTTAAGCTCACCAGCGGTGCATCAAAGTCAAATGATTTATCAACTAAGTTTTTTATTTTGGTAGATTCAATATTATCTGACAGGAAGAGTGAGGCAATTTTTTGCCCAATCTCGGGGAATGAATACTCTGGTAAGAGCTCCAAAAACCTTTTATCAAATTTTGGGATTGTCTCTGGCATATACAGCCCACCATAAGGAGAAATGCTATGGAATAATGCACTTTTAAAAGATACTTTATAATTGGGGTCTTGAGTACTGTAGAATCTCAACGGTTTTGTAAGCTCAAGTCAAAAAAAAATCAATCGAGAATCTCAGGAGGATGAGTATGAATAGACGAAATAAATAGCTTACTATTTAACCCTACTTTTTGAAATCCTTTAACTATTTCCTTACCAATTATTTCTGCTCTTTCTTTAGAGTATGATAAGGCAAATATTGATGGCCCTGATCCAGAGATTCCACATCCAATAGCGCCACTTTCCATAGCAGCTTGATGTATGGAATCATAGCCGGGGATGAGACCACGCCTAAAGGGTTCTGCGAATAAATCTACCATTGACCTGCTCATTAATTCGAAATTACTTTCATATAATCCTGCTATAAAACCGGAAATATTTCCTGATTGTTTAATAGCTGATTTCAATGAAACATTTTTGGGTAGGATATTTCTTGCATCCTGAGTATTAATTTGATATTCTGGTAAAACAATTATACTAATCAGATTTTTTGGTACAGGTAATTTTATAATATCGGGAGAACCGTTAATTCGAATTAAAATAAATCCTCCCAATAACGCAGGAGCTACATTGTCCCCATGGGCAGTGCCTGAAGATACGATTTCACCATTTATACAGTGAACCAGTAGTTCTTCAAGACTTAGTGGAGAGCCCAGTAACTTATTCACACCAAAAGCTGCTCCAACAGCGCTAGCAGCACTAGAACCTATCCCGCTTCCTGGGTGAATTCCCTTTTCAATATGAATTTTAAATCCTTTTTTTTCTCCAAAAAAATCCAAAAAAGAAAGTACCGCTTTTCCTGCAGTATTTTTTTTAGTAGTAGTAGGAATTTTGTCCGCGCCAATTCCAGATAGAGAAATATCAATATCTTGATTATCAGTCTTTGTAACTGTTACAATATCAGCGGGTTCAGAAATCGCATACCCCAAACAGTCAAATCCGCAACTAACATTTGAGACTGTAGCAGGAGTTCTAATTTTAATTGAATCATTTCCCATAAATATATCCTTTTTTTGAAGGCATTACAGCCATAAGATTCACCTTAACTGTAACATCTACAATATAGTTTAATAATTATTTAACTATAATTAAGTTAAATCTGCACCATTATTTATAATGAGTACAATATTATAAAAACAAATTTAGGAATTGAAAACCTAAAAAGGTATTGGCCAATAAAATATTGTTATTAAATTTATTGACTCAATTAAGAGTTACTATTAAAAATCAAGGCTTCATTTGTTAAAAGTCAAAAATAATGGACCATCTTGAAAAAGAAATAATTCAGATATTAACAGAATTTGGTTTCACTGAATCAGTTGGAAAAGCCTATTTGTCTTTATTGAAAAAAAATCCTTCCACAGGTTATGAAATCAGTGCTAGGTCTGAAATTCCACGGTCTGCTATATATTCTGTGTTAAAAAAAATGGAAACTGAAGGGTTGATTAATTCTGTAGCTAATTCCCCAAGAAAGTACGTTCCATTACCTCCAGCTTCCTTAATTGAACACTTGGGGCATTTACATACACACAGAATTAATTTATTAACTGACACGTTAGGAAAATTTAAATTGGATGAAGAATCTTTTGATTTCTGGCATTTACATGGTTACAATAATATCATTTTAAAAATGAAAGAGTGTATAAATAATTGCAGGGAAAAACTTTTCATAAATGGATGGGACAAAGAATTTGTAAAGCTGAATACAGAGCTACTAAGTGCAGAGAAAAGGGGGATAGAAATCACCGCCTTTTCGTTTAGCAAAATTTCAAAAAATGTAGGTGTGACTCTTTCGTATGATTTAGTAGAAAAAGATCTTTTAGAAGTATGGAAGCCAAAAATATTGATTGTTTCTGATCATGAAATCACTATTATGGGAGGGATGGAAAATGATAATTCTGCAAGGGCAATTTGGACTAGGAATAAAGCAATAACAGAAATTGCTACTGATCATATAATACTCGATATAACTCTTGCTGGAAAGAGAATGAATATTGATACCACCCCAATCGTAAAAAGAGTAATGCGACGTCCAGAAATCCATTTAGATGAGTTACTAAAATAGTTTGATAGAAGGGATGATATTATGAAAAAAACAAATGACTACCATGAACCAAATGAATTTTCTGTGGGAGACATCATTTTTTTTGAAGAACGTGACTGGAAGGTTGCAGAAATAAATGGTAGCCGTATTACACTGTACCGTGATAGAATTGATGGCAGGCCTGAAACAATAAGATTACGACAAAAAGATTTACAAGGGACTCCCGATAGTTAGTGCAAGTTAGACTGAACTCTTTATAAAGACTCAAGTATATTTCATATAATTTTGACTGAAAAGTTTCATCGCGAATCAGGGATACTATTGCATATCACATCTCTTCCCGGGAATTATGGGATTGGTGAAATAGGTCCTTATGCATTTCAGTTTATCGATGATTTAGCAGAGATGGGACAAAAAAATTGGCAAATATTACCCATGAATCCTCCGGATAATTTTAATTGTCCGTACAGTGCAACATCTGCCTTTGCGAATAGCCATTTGTTGATCAGCTTGGATTTTTTGGTGCGGGATGGATACCTAGATCACTATGATTTGACTTCCCCGCCGGGATTTTGCAATGATCGGGTACGATTTAGCTCTGTTATAGAGTGGAGATTTAGTTTATTAAAAAAAGCAGCAAATAATTTTCAGATTAGAGCCAGTTCAAAGAGATTAGCGAAGTATAATACATTTTGTAATAATAATAAAAAATGGTTAAAACCCTTCGCATTATTCAGTGTTATACAGAATATCCATAACGGTGCAGATTGGATTGACTGGGGGACATCCTATAGAGCTTGTATGCAGGATAAATTAAAGGATGTCCAGGTCAACTACTCTAAAGAATTTGAAGAGGTGAAGGTGCTCCAATATCTTTTCCACGATCAATGGATGAAGCTGAAATCCTACGCGAATTCCCAACAGGTTCAAATTATTGGTGATATCCCCATATATGTATCTTTCAACAGTGCAGATGTTTGGTGGAACAAGGAAATGTTTAAGCTCAATAGCGATGGAAGAATGAGAGTCCAGTCTGGTTGTCCACCGGATTTCTTTATTGAAACGGGACAAATTTGGGGGCATCCTATCTATGATTGGGCATACCATAAACAATCAGATTTTTCGTGGTGGGTGGACAGAATTACCCATTTGTTTGAGTTAGTTGATATCATTCGAATCGACCACTTTAATGGATTCGCAAAATACTGGGAAATCCCAGCCAAAGATAGTAACGGACTCAAAGGGAAATGGGTGGTTGGTCCCGGGGAATTTTTTTTTAATTCAATTTTTAAAAAAATTGGGAAAAGGCCTATTATGGCTGAAGATCTTGGAGAGGCTTCTGAGGATGCAGCAGTTCTGAGGGCAGCCTTTGGGATCCCCGGAATGAAAATATTGCAAATGTCCTTTTCAAATGGGGAACCATTTCAAAATTTAGATCCTAATAATGTGGTGTATACCGGGACTCATGATAATGATACAACCGTGGGTTGGTTTCAATCACAGTCGAAGGGAGAAAACGCTCAAACTAAAATAGATTTAACTCAGGGATTGGAAAACGCAAAAAAAGCTCTAAATATCAAAGGGCAGAGTGTGAATTGGAAAATGATCGAATACGCTCTTAATACCAATGCCAATACTGCCATAATTCCAATGCAGGATGTATTGGGTCTGGATTCAACTGCTCGGATGAATATACCGGGGACAGTCGGTGCTAACTGGGGATGGCGGATGGCTCCAGGATTACTCACTAACAAAATAAAACAAAGATTATTTAAACTTACAAAGAAATCAAAAAGACTATGAAGCCTAAATATGATATAGCTTATTTTTCTGCTGAAATTGGAATCTCATCTAGTTTGCCAACTTACAGTGGAGGACTTGGCGTACTTGCCGGTGACCATATTAAATCATCAGGTGATTTAGGGTTGAATATGTGTGCCATAACCTTATTGTATCGTGAAGGATATTTCAAACAGCGCATTGATGAAGAGGGGGTACAAACAGAAACATACCCAAGATTTGATCCATATCCACTATTAAAAAAACTTAAAATCAAATTTACACTTCGTTTAAGAGAGCGGGATGTTTGGATTCAAGTATATCAATTTGATTATGTAGGATATAGTGGACATACAATTCCACTTTATTTTTTGGATACAGATATAGAAGAAAACTTTGATGATGATAGAAAAATTACTGCACGCTTGTATTCTGGAGATAAAGATCACAGAATTCTTCAGGAGGCAATTCTAGGTTTTGGAGGTTCTAAGCTTTTAGAAGAATTAGGACAAAATAAAATAAAGACATATCATATGAATGAAGGACATTGTTCATTTTTAGTTTTGTATCTTTTGGAAAAATATGATGGGAATGTTGAAAAAGTTAAATCATTATGTCATTTTACAACACACACACCAGTTCCTGCTGGGCATGATCATTTTTCTGAGTCGAGGGCAAAAAAATTATTGCGTGGATTGTTACCTGAAAATTTGAAATTGCCTTCACTTGTCCAAAATGGCCGTCTTCATATGACTGAACTTGGTCTATACTATAGTCGTTCGGCAAACGGAGTCTCGCAGTTACATGGTCAGGTAGCACAAAATCAATTTCCTTGGACGAATATTGGGTATATCACAAATGGTGTACATCATTCATATTGGATGGGAAGTCCATTCAAAAGATTGTATGACGAATACTTACCAAACTGGAAAACAAATCCTGAAGCATTATTGGAGATTGATAAAATTCCCAATCATATTTTATTAGAAGCTCACAAAACTAGAAAATATTTTTTGTTGGGATATGCAAACTCACAAGTTTCAAAAGCATTGGATGGAAATACTCTAACCATTGGGTTTGCACGTAGATCTGCTACCTATAAACGTGCCCAATTAATATTTCATGACCTAGAACGGCTGCAATCAATTGGGGAAGGAAAAATACAAATAATATTTTCAGGTAAAGCTCACCCCAATGATCAAGAAGGAAAGGAGCTAATTAGACAAATTGTGGAAAATTCAAAATCCATGATTGGAAAAGTAAAAATTATATACTTAGAAAATTATAATATGTGGCTCGGTCGAATGATCACTTCTGGTGTGGATGTTTGGCTTAACACGCCATTACGACCCAATGAAGCTAGCGGCACAAGTGGGATGAAGGCAACATTGAACGGTGTCCCAAATCTTTCTGTTCTGGATGGCTGGTGGGCAGAAGGTTGTCGAGATGGAATCAATGGTTGGGCCGTGGGAGATCCAGATAGTCCTGAGGATGAAAAAGATGCAACACATTTTTATTCTCTTTTGGAAAATGAGGTAATTCCCACATATTATAATCATCAGGAAAGGTGGATTTCCATTATGAAAGAAGCTATCAAAACAGGTGTGAACTTTACCGCTCATCGGATGGTAAAAAGATATAATGAAAAATATTATTAAAATATTACAATATATTTTTCGTTCTCTTATTGTAACCAAAAACATTGTTTTTCTCATTTCAATCTTTATCTTTTTTGGGTGTCAATCATCAAATGAAATCACCATTAACATTTGGCATCAAATGTTGTATGAAAACAGAAAGGCCTTAAGAGAAGTATGTGATAAATATGAGGAATCTCACACTGGAATAAACATAAATCTGATTTATAGAGAAACAGAAGAGCTAAGATCTAATTTTCAGTCTGCTGCCTTGGGAGGCAGTGGCCCTGAGCTGATTTACGGGCCATCAGATCAGGTCGGCCCGTTTGCAATAATGGGGATTATCAAGCCTCTAGATGATTTATTCTCACTTTCTTACTTTGATCAATTTTTATCAAACGCTGTTGTTAAGTTTGATAAAAAACGCTGGATGGTAGGAGATGGCGTAGGAAATCATTTAATGCTAATCTATAATAAGAATATGGTATCATCTCCTCCTAAAGACACAGATGAGTTAATTCAGCTAGGGAAATCCCTGACAAAGGATTTGGATGATGACGGTGTAATAGATCAGTTTGGATTGGTATGGAATTTTACAGAACCTTTTTTCTATGTTCCGTGGATTGGAGGTTTTGGAGATTGGTTTATTGATGAAAGTGGAAAACCACATTTGGATACAGAATCAAATGAGAATGCATTTGCGTTTATAAAATCGCTACGGGATAAACATAAAATCATACCAAAGGAATGTGACTATGAAACTGCAAACGCTCTGTTCAAGACTGAAAGAGCGGCTATGATCATTAACGGAGATTGGAGCTGGGGAGATTATATGGGAAAGGTTGATTTTGGGATTGCCAAACTACCAAGGATTTCAGTAACAGGGGAATTGCCTACGCCCATTGTCAGCACAAAAGGATATTCTATAAATGCTCATACAAAAGGTGAGAAATTGCATCATACAGTTGATTTGATGAAATACCTTACCAGCCCGGAGGTCCAACTTCATTATGTAAGAAGGCTGAATACTCAACCATCTTCTTTGGCAGCATTAGACCACCCTGAAGTTCAATCCAATGTTTTACTTAAACAAAATGCAGACATTATTAAAAACGGAAAGCCTATGCCTGTTGTTCCGGAGCTAAGGGCAATTTGGGATGCACTAAGAGGGGAGTACCAATCAGTTCTTGCAGGGACAAAAGAGCCCCACTCCGCCGCTATTGAATCACAGAGGAAAGCAGAAGAGCAAATCAAAACCATGAATTTAGTAGTTCAACCAGGGTCTCAGGGAAAATTTATAAAAGGATTATTAGGTTTAATTATTGTGGGTATAATTTTAGTCCTTTGGAAGACCAAAGAGAAATTTCTTTTTGCATTTAGAGAGAACAAGTTTGCCTATTTAATGATTCTTCCTGCTTTTGCGGGTATTATGATAGTAGTTCTGTTTCCATTCGTTTATAATCTAATTATTTCACTTTCAAATTTTAGTTTAAGAACATTTAAAAATTGGGATTTGATTGGTTTTTATCATTTTGGTACTGTATTGAGTGATATTAGATTTTATTCAGTACTGGGTAAGACAATTATATGGACACTCATAAATGTGAGTTTTCATGTGTCTCTAGGTGTTTTTTTAGCTGTCCTGATTAATCGAACTCTCCCAGCAAAAAAAACCTTACGAACTCTGCTTATAATTCCATGGGCTTTACCTCAATACATTGCCGCTTTGACCTGGCGTGGAATGTTTAACCAGGAATATGGCTCTATTAATTTGATATTGAACAAGTTTTTCAATATGTCTCCCGTACAGTGGTTAAGCCAGCCAATAGAAGCATTTTCAGCTTGTATTATTACAAATATATGGTTGGGTTTTCCATTTATGATGGTAGTGGCACTGGGCGGGTTGCAGTCTATTCCAAAGGAAATGTATGAAGCTTCACAAGTGGACGGTGCATCCAGGTGGCAGCAGTTCTGTAAGATTACTATTCCAATGATTAAGCCTGTAATGCTTCCAGCAATCATTTTGGGAACGGTGTGGACCTTTAATAATATTAATGTGGTTTGGTTGGTGAGTAATGGTGGAGAGCCGTCTGACTTGACCCATATTCTTGTTAGCTATGTATATAAAGCTGCATTTAATTTATATAGATATGGGTATGCAGCTGCTTTATCTATGATTATATTTATTATCCTCTCTGCTTTTATGGTATCATTTATGCGTAAAACAAAATTGGAAGCGATTGTCTGAATTAATATGCGAAAAAAAATTGAAACCTTAGGAATCCTCTGTTTATTAATTTTATTTATTATGGCAATTCTTTATCCGGCTTTAAACATTATAAGCGTATCACTCAGATCTGATGATGCATTTCAAACTCGCTCGCTAACTCTTTGGACAGATGAGTCTAGTTTTAAATCTTATTTTACTCTGTTTTTAGAAACTAAATTTCTCACTTGGATGAAAAATTCTTTTATTGTCAGCTTTGTTGTGACTCTTACAGGGGTTGTGCTTGCATCGACCTCAGGTTATGCCCTATCTAGGTTTAACTTTATTGGAAAAAAAGCCGTATTATTTTCTATTCTTATGACCCAAATGTTTCCAGCAACCATGCTTCTTCTTCCTTTCTTCATTTTGTTGGCAAAATTTGAGCTGATCAATTCTTATATTGGGTTAATTATTATTTATTCATCTACTGCTCTTCCATTCTGTGTATGGCAAATGAAAGGTTATTATGATACAGTCCCTCCAGAGCTGGAAGAATCAGCTCGTATGGATGGGTGTACAAGGTTTTCGGCATTCACAAAAATTATTTTACCTGTGTCTGTACCGGCACTGGTTATAACAGCATTATTCAGTTTTATGGCAAGCTGGAGTGAATATGTTGTTGCTTCTATTGTGTTACAGGATCCTGAATTATATACTCTTCCGCTTGGACTGAAATCTTTTCAGGCAAGTCTTGCAACACAATGGGGGTTATATGCTGCGGGTGCAGTGGTGGTTAGTATCCCCGTCACTATTTTATTTATTTTTCTATCGAGATTTTTAGTATCCGGCTTGACCATAGGAAGCGTGAAGGGGTAAATGATTTGAGTGGAGTTACATTAAAATCTATTTATAAATCATTTGGGGCTCAGACTATTCTTAAAAATATAAGCCTAGAAGTGAATTCAGGCGAATTTATGGTTGTTGTAGGTCCTTCAGGGTGTGGGAAATCTACTTTATTGCGAATCATAGCAGGCCTGGAATCGATAGAAAATGGTGATGTGTATATAGATGGACACAAGAAAAATAAGGATGACCCATCAAAAAGAGAAGTGGCAATGGTATTCCAAAATTATGCTTTATATCCAACGATGACAGTATATGAAAACCTTGCTTTCAGTCAGCGAATAAGAAAAAGAAGTAAGTCTGAAATTCAGGAAAGGGTTATGGAGTCTGCCAAAAAATTAAGAATAGATGATCTGTTGGATAGAAAACCCAAAGAGCTGTCAGGAGGGCAACGCCAGAGGGTCGCTTTAGGAAGGGCGCTGGTACGAAAACCAAAAGTATTTCTTTTTGATGAACCGCTCTCCAACCTGGATGCAAAGCTAAGACAGGAAATGAGATTTGAAATTAAGAAACTTCACAGTCAACTAAACACAACCATGATTTATGTAACTCATGACCAAACAGAGGCAATGACAATGGCAGATAGGATCTGCTTAATGAATGATGGAGTCATCGAACAAGTTGGGACACCTCAGGAAATGTATAATAATCCTGTTAATACTTATGTATCCAGGTTTATTGGAATGCCCCCAATAAATTTAATTGAAGGAGAAATAAATATCGAAGGAGATCAAGCTATATTTGTAAGTGATGAATTGAAGATCTTTCTAAAAAACGAAAGGATTAGAGAAAAATTGTCTAGAAACAGCCAAAAGATAATTTTGGGAGTGAGGCCGCAAGATTTGCATGATAATTATTTTTCCGAAATAAAAGATATTAAAAATACAATAACAGCTACAGTGGATTTTGTTGAAAATCTTGGTTCAACGGCTATAGTCCATACCCATAAGGGTAATACTCAAATATCAGGTTCAATAAAATCTGAGACTTCAATCAAACCTGGGGATTCAATTGATTTGATTATTGATGTGAACTCATTGCATTTTTTTAATCAGGCAACAAATGAAAGAGTCAATTTTTAATGTTTATAAAAATAAAACTGATCATATTCAAATAGTTAGGCTTAATACCTGTGATAAAAAACACACTGCTCTTTAGATAATTTATTTAATTTCTTAAAATTTATGATTTAATAAAATGAAATATTATACTATAATATATACAGTGATATTTAATATGGTCTTCCCCCAAAATTTAGTCAATTGGGAACCGGAACAACCTGTGCCTGGGGATATGATGACAATCCATTATAACCACATTGAAGGGAGTCTCCCCGATAATACAAATCAGGTTTACATTCACCTGGGCTTTAATGGATGGCAGGAAACATCTAACCATGAAATGGATTATGCTCCAGATTTGGGGAACGGGTGGTGGCGATATGAATATGAAATACCAGAAGATACGGATATAATTGATTTCGTATTTACAGATATGGATGGTAATTGGGATAATAATGGAGGAATGGGAATAGACTGGCATATTAATTTAAACTATAGCTGGGTTCCATTTAACCCTAATCCGGGAGATGATATCACAATTTATCTTGAAAATGTGAATCAGGGAGGTGAAATTGGATGGACAGTGGATTCTGGGGATGGGCAGGAATTACCTATTGAAATGTATTGGGGAGAAAGCTCCTATATTGAAAACGGAATGATTTTTACCCCGCTTGTAAATCAGGATAATTCTATTTATACGGCTAATTTGGGGCCATTTTTATCTGGGGAGCAGGTAGTTTATTCGGTAAAATTTGGAATTCGATGGGAGGATGGCACATGGGACTCTAACGCTGCAGGGCAAATTTTATATTACGATATTTATATGGACTACTCAATCGATTCAGAAGATCCTTATATATTTTTTGTTTCTCCAACTCCTGAAAATGGAGAGGAGGTTCAACCCCCAATAGAGTTCACCGTAATTGGAGCTGCCTCAAATGTGGATTTTTGGATCAATGGAGAGCTCATTGGCTCGGATGATTCTTCGCCATTTGAAATTATCTGGGATCCGGGAGTAAACCAGTTTGGCTCAACTACTATCACTGTTATAGCAACCAATGATGCTGGAGGTGTTTCTTACCTTTTTAGAGAATTATATCTTATTCCCAATGTAATGATTGAACCGGTTCCTGAGGAGGTAAAGGATGGGGTTACAGTTGTTGGCAATACCGTTTCAATCTCTCTATACGCACCATACAAAAGTTTTGTTGCTGTGAAAGGGAATTGGAATTCTCAATTTACAGATGGGGAGTTGATGAAACTTTCAGGAGATACTCTGTGGTGGTATCAAACTGATTTACCTAATGGAAACTATTCGTATCAATTCAATTTAGAGGGAGAAAAATTAATTGGAGATCCTTGGTCCAAAGATGTGACCTGGCTTGACCCCTCAGGTCAATGGGAAAGTGGAGATTATAATCATGCTAAAACCATTTTTTCTATTGGTTCAACAGAGTTTGATTGGACAGACCAGAATTTTATCCGACCTGAACAGAAGGATTTGATAATCTATGAACTCCACATTGGGGATTTTAATGGGGATGCAGTAAATACGGGAAAGTTTCAGGATGTAACAAATAAAATTGAGGAAGGATATTTCAACGACTTGGGAATTAATACAATTGAACTCATGCCTGTAAATGAATGTGAGGGTGATTGGTCATGGGGATACAATCCTTCTTTTTATATGGCACCTGAATCCAGTTATGGCACTCCTAATGAATTGAAACAACTTGTAAACACAGCTCATGAAAATGGAATTGCTGTTTTATTTGATGTGGTGTTTAACCATCTCTGGGGTTCTTCACCCTTGTTTCAGCTTTATCATCCAATTGATAATTGGAATTATGAAGATCATAATTACGACCATTGTCCATATTTTCACAATGAGGAATCTCCTTGGGGATATAAACTTCAGCATTGGCACGAAGTAGATGGAAGAGATTATAGAGCATGGAAACATGTAAGGGATGTATTATTGACTTATGTAAATGATTATCATGCCGATGGGTTTCGTTTTGATGTTACTGCAGGTATTGGATGGGGAGGTAATGAAAATGGATCTTCATTTTATGCCAACCTGCTTGATGACATAGATCCATCCTTTATTTTAGTCGCTGAAGAAGACAATCCTTATCAAGTAAATAATTCAGATTTTGATTCAGGATGGGATTATTCTTATCACCATTCATTCTTTAACAATCTAATGGGATATGCATCAAATATGTGGGACCTGCAGAATCATTTGCAGTGGTGGACTCAAGGGTGGCCAGAGCATACACAACCTTGTAATTATATGGTGAGCCATGATGAAACTCGCTTGATCTATGAAGGAGTAAATTATGTAGGAATGAGTTTGGAGGAAGCTTATAAAAAATCAAAATTAGGGGCCGCAGCATTGTTTACCGGTACGGGGACACCTATGATGTACCACGGCCAAGAGTTTGGACAGAGCTCACCTGTAAGTCTGGATCCACAACCACTGCAATGGGACAACCTCAGCACTCCCGAAGGAGAGGATTTAAATGATTATTTCAAAAATATTATCTGGCTTAGGAATAACTGGGAGGTTATTCGAGGAGCAAACCTTGAAATCATATATTTAAATAATACTCAAAAAATAATTGGGATGAAACGCCATGACGAAAGCTTAGGGCAGACGGTATACAGTGTGATGAATTTTAATAATTTTGAACAAACTATTTCGAATTTACCGTTTCCTTATGCAGGAGTCTGGTATGAATTTATTGAAGATACACAGTTGGAAACAGATTCAGGGACATTCAGTAATTATTTAATTCCGGGTTCGTCTGCGAGAATATTTACTAATTACAGTAACTGGTCCAATGTTGGAGAAACGGAAATAAATGTTGATGTTTTTTCAGGATGGAATATTGTTGGTCTTCCTATGGAGGTTCAGGATATGGGTGTTGAATCAGTTTATCCAGATGCAGTTGAAGGGACCTTATATAGCTTTGATGCAACATATTTTTTAACCGATAATTTAAATTATGGGAATGGATATTGGCTTTATTTCAATGATCAAAACTTTCAAACTGTAACTGGGACTTCCCTAGAAACTCTATCTATCGAAATTTCTGAAGGTTGGAACCTCATAAGCGGAATTTCCGAAGCCACTTCTGTAAGTTCGATCTCTGACCCAAGTGAGATAATTATTGCAGGTACCATCTACGGATTTAATGGCACTTACGTTAATGCTATAGTATTAGAACCTGGAGAGGGGTACTGGATAAACGCAAATTCTTCAGGAGAAATAACCATTGAATCTGGACGTATAAACGAGAAAATAATATCTCCTGTGGCATCTATAATTAAGGGAAATAAACTGAAAATATTCTTATCAGAAAACAAAGAAGTTTTTCAAGAGTTGATTTTTGGAACTAGAATCTCTGACAGAGAAACGCAGAGCTTTAGCTTGCCGCCCACTCCGCCACTATATTATGATAAATCTATTGAAAACTTTTTGGATGTTCGTTTTTTCAATGACTCAAAACATTGTGAAGAAATTGGTGAATTCACCATTTTGTCCAATACTGAATTTGTAGATGTTAAATATGAAATGAGCGAAGATGAAACATGGGTGTTAATAGATGAATCAGGGGATGAGATATTATTGAAGAGGACAGGAAATATTGAGATAAAAGGAGGAGAATCTCCCTATAGACTCGAAAAATTGACAAATGATTACTATCCAAATGAATTATTTTTACATCCTGCTTATCCTAATCCATTTAACCCGGTCACTACGATCTCTTTTGAATTACCATCTGAAAGAAAAGTGTTTTTAGTCATTTATGATGTTCGAGGGAATGAAATAAAAGAGATGGTTAGGGGAAACTTGAAGAAAGGTATCCATAAAATAGCTTGGGATGCAGCGGGAGTTTCTGCAGGTATTTATCTGGCACATCTCTCTACAGAGGATTTTTTTATGACTAATAAATTAATTTTATTAAAATAGTTGTTAAAAAATTAAATTTAGATTTTTTTTTGAGCTGTTGCATTGTTGAGTCCATACTTTAATTAATTAAAAGTTTCAGTGTGCTGTATATCACAGCATGGTATAATTAAAATTTGTAGTTTTCGACTACAGGGGGGCCAGAACTTTCCTTGGTTTTAGAATATTCACTACACAATCCTCTTGCCAGCTCTGGCCTCTCTTTAAAATATAATATATATTATATCACACCTAAATAATTTTAACTTTTATCCTAATATAAGGATAATAATGAAAGTTGCCCTACTTACAAATGAAATGCCGCCTATAGTATATGGAGGTGTGGCTACATGGATACTCAACTTTTTGGAGATGTTCGAAGGAGACCCAGATATTGAGATTATACCAATATTTTTGGCTCAATTAGATGAGCCACCTGATGATTTTCCTAAACGGTACCCAGGGATTCGAATTATTCATGGACCTGAAGATATTATTAAAGCATTTTCAGATATTGATGCCTGTATCAATAATCTTTGGGTTGCCTTTGACACGACAAAAATGATAAAGGATTATTTTTCAGATAGACTTTTGATAACGGTCTGCCATTCTTTGATTCGTATGGAACACCTAACCAATATGGGCGGTCCCATCACAAAGAACTATTTTGAACAGGAGATTACATTTCAATATTCAGATATAGTGGTGCTTATTAGTAATTCTGAACTGGGACATTACAGGAACTTTGGATATGATAAATATGCTGCTATACCCAAAGTGATTTATAATAGTTATAAACCCAAATTTGATTCATTGTCTTGGAGACCAAATTATGCTTCCGATGATATTGGCTATATCGGTCGTCATGTTCCCAGAAAGAGACCCGATCTTCCTATTGGAGCAGTTGAGCGGTCTAATAGAAATGATGTTCGGGTATTTAATATGGGCGTAGACTACAGAGCGCAAAGTGGAAATGCATTTTGGGATGAAATGGGAAGAATACATCCTAAACAACTTGTAATAATTCCATTCAGTTCAAATAAAGAAACAGTTAATTTCTATTGGAATAGCATAGGAGCAAATTGTATTACCGGAATTTATGAACCATTTGGATATACCATGTGTGAAACCTTAGACCGGCGGGTACCAGCTATTGTTCAGAATATTGGTGGGCCATCTGAGATAGCTGAATCTGTAAAGGATTCAATTATTGAATATGAAGTAGAGATGGATTTTGAAAAAGATAAAGACAATTTTTTGAAAGCTCTATATGTTTTCTGGAGTAAGTCTGCTGATGAAAGACAGTCTATGGCAGAAAACGCTCGGATAGCATTGGATTCATTTAGACCGGAAGTGATTAAGGAAGCATGGAAAAAAGTACTAATCGAGACCGAACCCCGTTCTGTTCAACAATTGAACCCTTCCAATAAAATAGACCCCACGGGTGAAAGGATTTACTGATATTCGTTCGAGGTTAGCTATTTTTCAAATTACCTGATCTGACCAAGATAATACCGCTTGTTGGAGGCAAAGAAACTGACTTAGAAAGAGTCTGGCGGCCTTTAAGGTCAACACTTTTGGAGTCTGCAAGAACATGCCAATATCCCAAAGGTAAATTGAGTTTAAGGGGGTCTTCGTAGTCTCCGTTCATTGCCACAAAAATGTAATTATTCAATCCATAGGCTACCGCAGTCTTTTCCCCAAGATCCATAAATTCATAGTCCTCTGGTTCACTATAACTAAATTCAGGATAATTTTTTCTAATTTTAATTAATCCTTTATAATATGAAACCAACTCTTCATTCAATACTTTTTCTCTCCAGTTAATCCAGTTGGTTTCATTATCTTTCTCATAAGAATTGTGATCTATTTGACCAATACGGTTATCAGGTGTCCCTTTATTTGCAATAACTTTACTTCTGGCCCACTCTTGTCCTTCATGCATAAATACAATTCCCTGACAGGTAAAAAGAAAAAGAGCGCCCAGTTTATTCATATCTAATAATTTTCCACTCACTTTTGAGTGTGCTATTTTATCTTTAATTACTTCATTCTCTTCGATGAAATTTCCTGTAATTCGTAGCCTGTCTCCAAGTGTATGGCCATCGTGGCACTCAAGGTAATTAACGCTGTGGGCAGCATTCAAGTATTGCCCTCCAAATTTTTTTCGTGATCCGAGAATGATCCTTTTTAAAAACTCATGATTATTGTTTTCTCTCCACTCTCCAAACAGAAATCCCTTTTCATGAATATTAAAGACGCTACCCTTTAAACCATCACGAAAATGATCATTGAAGGATGCCCAACCCATTTTAGAAAATCCTGATGGATCATAGCCATCCCCCCATGGTTCAGCTAAAATAATGACATGAGGGTTAATCCGCCTCAATTCACCAATAATTCTCTTCCGTGTATCACTATCTATGAGATTTCCAAGATCAAATCGAAATCCGTCTATATGATACTCTGTCATCCAATACTTTACACTTTCCAAAATAAGTTTTTTCATTGCTGGGTGTTCTGATTGCGTATCATTTCCACAGCCACTCTTTGATATAAAACTACCGTCTTCTTGTAAACGAAAATACATTTCACGATCTATGTATTTTAGAGGGTGGTAGTCATAGTTTGAAACGTGATTATAAACCACATCCAAAATAACGGCAATTCCTTCATTGTGGAGTGCTTTTACCATATCTTTAAACTCCTGAACTGCCCTGCCATCTTTTCCATTCCATTCTCCAAGGTTTTTTGTTCCGCTACTTGAATAATATGTTTCTGGTGCAAAGAAAAAAGTTGTCATATAACCCCAGTGATTTCTTGCGTAGGGGTTCCAGTCGTTATAAATGGATGCATCCTCATCTTTGAACGGAACCTCAATATTAGCAAAGTCCTGAGCCGGAAGAAGTTGGACAGCATTCACCCCCATTTCTTTCAAGTGAGTAATTCCGCCTTTCTGGCGGGGATTAACAAGACCTAAATAAGTGCCTGGAGATTTTGAGCCAGAGCTTGAATGAGCAGTCATATCCCGAATATGCATTTCGTAGATAATTAAATCACGTGGATCAATGTTAATCCACTTATCATTTCCCCATTCGTATGATGTATCAATGATAAGAGTCTTTGCGACATGGCGATCAGTATTTTGAGTAACAGATGCAAGAGAGTATGGGTCTGCTATAATTACCTCAGGATCATTGCCAAGATAATTTCCTTCTAAACGATATCCATACAATGAACCATAGTTTGCTTTTTCTGTGGACAATAACCACTCTCCTTTAGCATTTTTTTTCATAATTAATTCTTCCCCGGTTTGATCTTCATAATTATCAAACAATACAAGAAATACTTTATCTGCTTTTGGTGCATATAATTTAAAAGTTGTTTGTTCCCCATTTACAAATGCGCCGTATGATAATAATGAACCGGTTTTGTTGCTACACTGAATCATGATTAGTAGTGCAAGGATTAGAAGAATAGATGTGAATATTTTTTTTGACAATTCAAACAATATTTTAATGTGAATTATTACTTAATAACTTATTATTGAGTCTTTAAATTTAGAATGTGTTCAGTCAAATATACATAAGAAAACTGATTTTGATTTATATATGTATTGTGTTTTTTGGGTGTGGAGTTGATTCAGAAATAGAGTATTTTCATACTGTTCCCACCCTCTCAATACCTTTAGGAGAAACAGTAGGCTTTGATTTATCTGTATATAAATCAAAGCCTACAATGAAATTACATTTTGAGTTTCATCCTGATTTAATTCTTAGAATAGATAATGCCCAAGACAGTTTATATATATTTGCAAAAGAATCTTCTTCAAAACTCATTTTTCTCAATGGAACTGCAGACAACGATCCGTTTCATTTATTGGTTAGAATTGAACCAACTATCGCACACACTTTTCAATTTACTCCAACTAAAAAAGATATTTCTATTGCAGTTATAGGCAGTTTTAATGATTGGTCAAAGGGTAAAAACAAATTAATGGATGAAGATCAAAATGGAATTTATGAGCTGACTTTGTACCTAAAGCCAGAATCCTATCAATATAAATTCATAGTTGGTGATGAATTTATATTAGATCCAAAAAATAAAAATGTAGTATCAAATAATATTGGAGGTTGGAATTCATTATTGGATCTTACATCATTTAAAAAAAGTAAATCTGGAGAATGGATAAAAGGCACACAAATGGGGAATCAACTTAAATTTATTTTTATCCCTTCTGATATGTCCTTGCCAGTAAAAACATTTGTTATGTTTAATAATATTCCTCTTCATCCGGATCAGGTTAATCCTCAGAAAAACGGAGATGTGAACGTAAATATAGGAAATCTTTCTAATGGATTATTAAGAATTACAGGGCTGGACAGTGAAGGAAGGGTTATCAAGGAAAATCATACTATTCTATCTGAGGGGAGACCATTAAATCTGAAAGAAAACCCTGATGACTGGCATTTCAAAGTACTATATAGTGTAATGGTGGACAGGTTTTTCGATGGAGATAAAACCAATAATATAAAAACAGAAGGAGATATACATCCTCTAACCAAATTTCATGGGGGAGATTTTATCGGGTTAACTCAAAAAGTTGAAGACGGATATTTCTCTGATCTGGGTGTTTCAGCACTATGGATTTCACCGGTGCAAAAGCAGCCGAAAAATTACTACTCGGAATGGAATAATACTGAAAGGCTCTATTCTGGTTATCATGGTTATTGGCCTGTATCTCAAAGGGAAACTGATTCTCGTTTTGGGACTTCGGAAGAGTTGAAAAATTTTGTCAATGTCTCTCATTCAAACAACTTAAAGGTGTGTCTGGATTTTGTCAGCAACCATGTTCATGAAAACCACCCCTATTTCACAAAACATAGAGAATGGTTTGGTGATGTAAATTTACCGGATGGGTCATTGAATATCCGTCGTTGGGATGGTGAAACCAGGCTAACCACTTGGTTTAATACATTTTTGCCATCATTCAATTATTTGGATTCGCCTAAAGCTCTGGATATAGTAGTAGAAGATGCGGTCTGGTGGTTGAGAGAATATAATTTTGACGGATTTAGGCAGGATGCAGTGAAGCATGTACCTCATGTATTCTGGAAATCATTAACTCATAAAATGAAAGAGGAATTTCCTAATAATAATTTTTTCCAAATCGGTGAGACCTTTGGCTCTAATGAATTAATTTTAAGTTATGTAAACCCCTCGGAGCTAGATGGACAGTTTAATTTTGATATATACTTTTCTGCCAGAAAAGTATTTATATCTTCTAATGGAGATTTAGAATCTTTGAAAGAAGTTGTAGAGAAAAATCTTTTAGTTTTTCAACCTATAAATCTGATGGGAACCCTCACCTCCAGTCATGATCAGATAAGATTTATTTCTGTTGCAGATGGTCAGATGACATACGATGAAGATGGAAACGAAAGATCATTTTCTCACCCTCCTGAGAGGATAAACCATTTTACTAGTTATCAGAAATTAGCAAATTTCACCTCATTTAATTTTTCGATGCCAGGCATTCCTGTAATATATTATGGTGAAGAGATTGGGTTGCTTGGAGCTGGAGACCCAGATAATCGAAGGCCAATGAAGTTTGGTAATGAGTTAATAGCATCTGAAACTATGCTGAAGAAAACTGTTTCCAATTTAGCACACCTGCGAAAAAAACATCCTGCAATGTCTATTGGTGATTTTTATACAGTGTTTTCAGAAAACTATGTATGGGCTTACTTTAAAGTTTATTTTGATGAGATCATCCTGGTTGCTATAAATCAGAGTGAACAGAGACAATCTATTTCATTTGAATGCCCTATACCGATTTCAAGTTGGAGTAGATTGAACAATAACATCCCATATTCGATGACCGGGGGAAATATGACGCTTCACCTTCAACCATTTAGTCATGGTTTATTTTTGGCAAAATAAAAATGCTTAAAACTATATTATTTATCCTCAGTATTAACTCTATACTTTTTTCACAGGATGATAGCTGGAAGCTGTATGATGATGAACAAGTGGATGAAGTCTATATAACCATTGACTCATTAAGGTTAGACTGGATATATGAAAATGTTCATAGCGATTCAATTCATCCTGTAACAGTTCGTTATGTGTCTGAATGGTTTGATGAAACTCTTAACAATGTAGGATTTCGTCTTCGGGGTAATACCTCAAGAGTTTCAGCTAAAAAATCCTTTAAACTGGATTTTAATCATTTTGAACAAGGGCGCAGTTTTTATGGAGTAGAAAAACTAAACCTTAATGGAGAGCATAATGATCCCTCTATTATCCGAAGCAAACTTTGCTGGGATATTTATCAGGATTTGGGGATGCCATCGTCTCGTTCCACCCACACTGCAGTTTTTATAAATGAAGCATTTTATGGTTTGTATATTTCGGTAGAACACATTGATGAAGAATTTCTGGAAAAGAATTTTTCAGATGATTCTGGAAATTTATGGAAATGTCTTTGGCCTGCGGACTTGAATTATAGAGGGAACAACCCGGGAGATTACCATCCTTATTATGATGAAGAACGTCCCTATGAATTAAAGACAAACGAGGAAGAGTATGATTACTCTCAAATTGCACGATTGATTCGAATCATTAACCAAACACCTTCGCACACGTTCCCTGATTCACTGGAAGCAGTTTTAGATGTTGCCAGCGTTCTAAAATATTTTGCTGTAAATGTTCTAACAGGGAATTGGGATGATTACTGGTTTCTCAGAAATAACTATTATTTATATCACCAGCCGGATGAAGATCGGTTATATTGGGTCCCATACGATTATGATAATTCGATTGGGATAGACTGGTTTGATATTGACTGGACTGAAACAGACCCGTTTAATTTCCCTATCATAGATGGCGATGGACGTCCTCTTGCTGAACGGCTCATGGAACATGATGAATATAGGGATCTCTATGCTCATTTTATTGATTTTATTTCAACCAATATTTTTGAATTATCCCACTGGGAAAATCGAATGGATAACTTAAAATTTAATATGGATCCGTGGGTGGAAATTGATGAATACCGCACTTACGATTATGGTTTCACTTTGGAAGATTATCACAATTCATTTTCAGCAGATCACTTTCAAAACCTACATGTAAAAAGAGGAATCAGAGAATTTGTCAATTTGAGAATGGAATCTCTTATCAACCCGCCTCTTTTTACCAGTGCTCCGCCTGTTGTTTATGATTATTCTTGGTCACCAGAACATCTAGAAGTAGGAGACAGTATTTTTATTCAAGCATCTGTTTTTGGTAGCATGGGGCTCCAATCGGTCTCAATTTATTTTTATGAAACGGCTGACTCTGAGCCAGAAATAATTCCCATGTTTTTTTCACCGGTAGAAGAAACAAAAATAGTGGAAGAATCTGATAGATGGCTTGGAGCAATACCATCGATTGGATATTCACCCGGATATTTTCAAATTTATTGTGAGGACACTAATGGTCAATCCAATTTATTTCCTAGACACAATTTGATTGAATTAACCGCTACAGAAATTGTGGCAAATGAAGTTATTCTGAATGAATTTCTTGCGATTAATGATACAACTAATTTTGATGAAGAAGGAGAATATGATGATTGGATAGAGTTATATAATTCGGGGAATGAATTGGCGGATATTGGTGGGATGTATTTGACGGATAATCCTGATAATTTGACAAAGTGGATGATACCTGCTGAGACATTAATTCCTTCACAGGGACATTTGCTTATCTGGTGTGATGACGATGAAGATCAGGGGTTTTTACATACCAATTTCAAATTAAATGCAGAAGGTGAATATTTAATTCTGGTGCAGACGGACGGATATACTATTTATGATTCATTATCTTTTGGAGAGCAGGAATCAGACATTTCTTTCGGTCGCATTTCTGATGGAGCAGATGAATGGGATATTCAAGCTCCATCACCCGGCACTTCCAATAACGATGAAACCAGCTCTGTAGAGACCAGTTATTTTGCAGGGTGGAACTTGATAGGATTACCTATGAATACAGGCAGTTTATACTATGATATCATCTTTCCAAACAGCGTATCGGAAACATTATTTGGTTTTGATGAAATTTATTTTGAAACAGACTTTTTAATACCAGGGCATGGATACTGGCTTTATTTCGATGAAGCTGGCTCTAATTTTATTACAGGTAATTCAATCCATAATTTGATTATTACCTTACATCAAGGATGGAATTTAATTTCAGGTGTTACAACTCCAATTGCGGTGTATGATATCGTTGATCCTGATGAAATCATAATACAGGGTTCGTGGTATGGTTTTGATGAAACTTATTTTAATTCTGACAGTTTGTTTCCCGGGAAAGGTTATTGGGTAAATGCTTCGTCCTCCGGAGAGATCACAATTTCATCAGCTCAATCTTCTTTAAGTGCTAAATTATTTTCACCTCCGAGTTATCTGAATACATTAACACTTGAACACATGGTTTTATATTTTGGTAACCGTATTGAAGTTGAAACTCCCTTGAGTTATTTGTTACCGCCAAAACCACCCACAGGAGGAAAAGATATTCGATTTTCAGGAGATTCCAAACTATGCTCAACCGATGAGTGTCTCATAAAAATGATGAATGATGACAGTCCGCTTATTTTTGATTATGAAATAAAAGATGGAGAATTTTGGGAAATTATCCCAATAATTTCAAATCAATCCACCAGCCAACAAGTCGAAGGAGGATTCTATCTAAGCGGAGGGACTCAATTCACTTTAGAATCAAACACTGAAGAATGGTTATTGAGAAAGTCCAGTTCTCTTCAACATCCCACAAAGTTTGCTTTTTCCCCTGCACATCCCAATCCTTTTAATTCAAATACAACCATTCGCTTTGCTGTACCTGAGAAAATGGATGTAAATGTATCTGTTTACGATATTCAGGGGAGAATAGTTGAAAAACTTATAAACAAACAATTTACTTTGGGGAATTATAACATTCAGTGGAATGCGAAAGATTTTTCCAGTGGAATGTATTTTGTCCTAATTGAAGGTAATGGAAAAAAGAAAAGTCAAAAAATTATATTGATGAAATAATCAGTGGGTCTTTCAATAAATATTATTTTTTTAATCTTTTAAAACCTTTTAACGCTTCTCTTTTACTCAGAGGAGAAAGTCTCTATTCATTCTTTCGGACAAATTCAACTACGGCTTCCATGTTAGTATAACTGTACTGTCTAAGAGTCCAGCCTATTGCCTTACGAATAAAAAACTCATTTTTCATATATCTAGACATTTGTACTGCCATTTCTGGATTTGCATTCCATTGAAAGAGATGAATTAGATTTCTAATAGAGGTTTTGGTATGGCCGATCACTGCTTGTTAATACATAAATTGTTGTAAGGAATATTTTTCAGAGCTATACTAAAGTTATGAAGTATTTCTAAATTCATATCATGAAATTGAGAAAAAAATAATCATGCCTGAAGCCGAAGGAAGAAGTTTTGAGTATTTAGATGAGTCCCACGTAAATCCCGAATTTCTTGAAACGTTCAATTTTGATAGCCCCAATCAACTAATATCAACTGAAACAGATGAATTTAGTGCTGTGTGTCCGTTCAGTGGACTCCCTGACATTGCTTATATTAAAATTGAATACCATCCTGATGGAGGGAAATGCGTAGAATTGAAAAGCTTAAAATATTATTTTATCAGTTTTAGAAATGTAGGAATTTTTCAAGAAGCAGTAACTAAAAGAATTTATATTGATTTACAAAATATATTGGACACAAGCAGATTGAAGATTACAACCATATATAACACAAGAGGTGGGTTTGATACCACATGTGTTGAGGGAAGTTTATTCAAAGAGGATTAATTTTTTATGCCAGCCAATTTTCACACAATTGATCATCCATTGATAAAACATAAATTGGTCTATATTAGAGATAAAGGAACGAGCTCAAAAATATTTCGAGAATTAGTACGTGAAATATCTGCGATATTAGCTTATGAAGCCACTAAAAACCTGCCCACTAAATCTGTTAAAATAACAACACCTTTGACAAAAACAACCGGACACAAAATAGATATGGAAAAAATTGTTATTGTTCCAGTTCTGAGAGCAGGATTGGGAATGACAGAAGGGGTACTATCGCTTCTCCCGGGAGCAAAAGTAGGTCATATTGGGATGGAGCGCGATCATGATACTTTTCTTCCAACAGATTATTATTTTAAGATTCCATCTAGGCCAAAGGACAAATCTTTCCTTGTTTTAGACCCTATGCTTGCAACTGGCGGAACGGTGATTGATACCATCCACAGATTGAAAGATTCAGGAGCACTAGATATTCGTTTTTTGTGTCTGATTGCTTCACCTGAAGGAGTAAAAGCATTGAATGAAGCTCACCCCGATGTAATCATATTTACAGGGGTGGTGGATGAAAAACTTAATTCTAAAAAATATATTGTTCCGGGATTAGGCGATGCAGGAGACAGATTATTTGGGACGGAATAATATAAATTCTATTTCTAATCAGATTCACAATTGGTTAACTTTTCCACCTAATTTTTGGAAACAAATGATCCCGTAGCTCAGCTGGTAGAGCAGCGGCCTTTTAAGCCGTTGGTCGTGCGTTCGAATCGCACCGGGATCACCGAAGGAAATACCAAGTTCCTCTTCAGAAATGCCTCATTAATTGATGGGGCATTTTTGTTTCATACTTATTCAAACATATATCAAATATACCCAAAAGTGGGACACACTTTAATTATCAATTTATCCCATCCCCACTTTCTTACAAAGAGTTGCTGCTATTTCAACAGCACCATCTTCTTGGTCTGTACAAACTC